>ERZ808240.1669-NODE-1669-length-26762-cov-3.452129_pt1 | contig 26762 bp, 24 predicted proteins | sample MGYA00521084_ERZ808240 | MGnify/ENA primary metagenome ERZ808240 (study PRJEB31516, sample SAMN03275571) | gut metagenome | biome: mammalia-associated habitat; material: feces | host: Papio cynocephalus | place: Kenya | collected 2012-08-06 ... | reverse complement strand
GCGTAAACAGAAACTTTCTTGCGGTCACGTCCGTAACGTTCAAATTTAACCTTACCACTTACAGTAGCAAAGATTGTATCATCTGAACCGATTCCAACGCCTGCACCGGGGTGAATGTGAGTACCACGCTGACGTACGATAATATTACCAGCTTTTACAAACTGTCCGTCTGCTCTCTTGACACCGAGTCTTTTTGATTCGGAATCACGTCCGTTTTTAGTTGAACCAACACCCTTTTTATGAGCGAAGAACTGCATACTAATTTTAATCATAGGTTACACCTCCGAATAGTTATTTTAATAGTTTTTGGGAACTCCTCTGAAATGGATTCGATATGTGTTCTGAGCATTTCAAGGATAGCTGTTGAATTTTCGTCAGGTTTTCTGATTCGGCATTCAAAGGCATTATCCTTAACCCAGACATCAGCGGGGATAAAAAATCCGTCTGTAATGAGGTTTGAGGCGAACTGAACTGCCGAAGAAACAGCAGAACAGACAATATCCTTACCTCTTTCAGCGTATCCTGAATGACCGCTTATTCTGAATCCTGAGAGTTTTCCGTCTGATTCAAAGAAAACTGAATGAATCATAATTAAGCCTTAACAGCTTCAATTCTAACCTGTGTATATGGCTGTCTGTGACCCTGTTTTCTCTTTTCACCCTTCTTAGGCTTGTAAGTGAAAACAGTAATCTTCTTAGATTTGCCGTTTTTGATAACCTTAGCTTCAACCTTAGCACCGTCAACATAAGGAGTACCGATTTTAATACCGTCATCAGCACCTACTGCAACGATTTTGTCAAAAGTAACTGTTTCATCAGCTTCAGCAGAAAGTTTTTCGATGAAAACAACGTCTCCTTCTTTAACCTGATACTGCTTTCCGCCTGTTTCAATAACTGCGTACATTTGAAATGCACCTGCCTTTTCAATAAAAACTCGCTGTAACAGGCGTTAAATAGTATAACTTGAAAGCCTGTCTGCATGCGGCTTAATTATTATATCACAGCTGAGAAGAAATGTCAAGCGTCTTAAAAACTTTTTTATCCGATTGTAAAAACAGAATAATTTTCATAACACATCATAATATACAATTGTAAATATACACAAAAATTATTTTTACATGCAACTTTTCTGCTTTAAGAAATCACTTTATCTATATACAGATAAAAACCATTAATGGTTAAAGACAAAAGAAAGCAATATAAATTTCCTTCTTAAAATTCCAGAAAAATGCTCCCCTTTTTTTCAAAGGGGAGTATTTTTTTATTTATGGGATTAAAATTATTCTATCGGGAGAGACTTTATAGAACCTGCAAGGTACTGCTGAATAGCGAGTGCATCGTTAGCTGTTACACCATCACCAACACCCTGTACGTCAGCATTTTTAAGTCCTTCATCAGAAAGCTTGTTGTTTTCAGCAGAACCTACATATGCTGCAACTGCAACTACATCGGCAACGTCAACCTTGCCGTCAGCGTTTGCATCACCGTAAACAACATCATCATCTGATGACGGAGCTGTTGTAGCAGTAGTTGTTACTGTTTCAGTAGTTGTTGCTTCGGTAGTTGTTGAAGATGTAGCGGGAACATCAAGACCGTCAATTATTGAATAATATGCAGGTTTTGCCTTATAATCTGCATCAAAAAGAAGCGGATATTTTGAAGCTCTCCAGCTTCCGTCATCTGTTATTCCCCAGAATGTAACTGCTGAAATATGGTCGGAATAATCAACACAAGCCTGTAAAATTCCGTCATAAATTTCTGCCTGTTTCTTAAGGTCTGATTCTGAATTGCTTGGTGTTGTTATATCAAGTTCTGTTACCTGAATATCAAGACCTGTTGATGCAAATTTTTCAAGAGCTTTTCTATACTGGCTTACACTCGGATAACCTACATCAAGATGTGACTGCATACCGATACCGTCAATCAGACCTTTTTCTTTGAGTTCCATAGCCATATTGTATATAGCGTTGGTTTTTCCGTCTATATATTCATTATAATCATTATAGAAAAGTGCACAACCCTCAGGAGCATATTTTCTTGCATATTCAAAAGCATACTCTATAAATGAATTGTCACCGAAAACCTGAACCCAGCCTGAAGTATTTGTATCAATATTGTATCCGCCTGGTTTTCTTACTGAACCGTCATCAAGCCAAGCCTCGTTTACAACGTCCCACGCATAGAATTCAACTGTCGGATATTCTTCTGCAAGAGCAGACATAACATTCTTTATATAGTTTTCCATACGTTTGAGCATTGTTTCCTTGCTTACATAATCACCGTCATCAGCATAATTTTCTTTAAAGAACCAGTCTGGAGTCTGGCTGTGCCATACAAGAGTATGTCCTCTTACAGCGATTTTGTTATCACGGCAGTAATTGAGGAATGACTTTGCATTTTTCAGTGAAATCTGCGGATTATCATTTCCGGCTTCAATACAAGCATTTCTGTCGAGAAGTGATTCCGGCTTGAGTTCATTTCCCGGAGTTACTCTGTCAAAATGCTTTGCAACAAGGTCTTTGAGTGGCTGTGATGAAGAAATACCGTTTCCGATAGCAGTACCTATATGGAAATAAGGTGCATAAACTTCTTTAAGTGACGGAATGTCCTCAATCTCAACAGTTGGAGCTTTTGCGAGCTTGAAATCGTCAATATAAATATTGGCAGTATCACTGCATTCAAAGTAAACATAAACATTTGTCATATCCTCTGAAAAGCTAAGCTTTGCTTCAGGAATTTCAACCCATTCACCCTGACTTGTAACAGATTTAAGGTTGCTGTAATGTCTTTCTCCTGATGAATCAGTGTATTCCATGCTGAGATTAATAGTGCTGTACCATTCTGTTCTTACCCATGCACTTACAGTGTATTCAACACCAGCCTCACAGCGTTCGTCAAGAAGAAGCTGAGGGCCGTTCCAGTTTTTTGCTCTGTCGCTTACAAGCATAGAGCCTTCGCCTGTGTGAGCAGAATCCTTTGTTACAGATATGCTTTCAACTCCACCTCTGCCTGTAAAAGCTGAAACATCGCTGTCATTTTCAAAACTGCTTGAAAAAATAACATCAGCAGTAGTATCTTCTGCGTATACTACCGGAAGTGATGTGCAGAGCATAGCAGTGCCGATTAAGCCTGAAAAAATTCTTTTTATTGATTTCTTCATAATAAAATCAAACTCCCTTCAATAATTTTATTACATTCTATCACAAAATTCACATAATGTCAATATATTTTGTGAATTTTATTCCATAATTTTTATATATCCGTTCTGCCAGTTATTAAAAGCATATTCTTCCATAGCTGAATCATTATCAGTATTTCTGAAACAGTCTGTATTATATTTGAAAAATTCTATTCTGTAAACATCTCCTGCCTTTGCATCAGCCGGAACTTTAAAATTGAATGTTGCAATAACACCATTATCTCCGCTATTATCTGAATCGGCTGTTATTACACTGAAATTGTCCATAGTTTTATCAGGTATTTCATCAGGCGGATTTTCGCCCTGCCACGATATTGTTACCATATAAAACATATTTTCGCTTGCATCACCTTTTTCAAATGCAGGACAATCCGTAAAATCCTTTTCAACTTCAAGACGGTTATCGTATGCAATGTGTATTCCGGAACTTGCCCAGCCGTTTTTCAATCCTGAAACAGAATATTCAACAGGAACATAAGTTCCGTTCTGGTGGTCAAGCTTCGAATAACTTATTTCAGTTTCTGATATTTTAAGAACAGGTTTTTCTTCGCTGTCATAAAAATCTGAAGATTCTGACAATACTGCTGATACTGATGATGTTTCTTCAGTAACAGCAGAACTTTCCTTTGATGATGAAGAACACGAAACAGATAAAACGAGAACAGTCAGAGCTGTTAAAAAAGCTGATATTTTTTTCATAGAAAATCCTTTCTGTTTATTATAAAATCAGGCGGAAATTTATTCCGCCTGATTAAAATTATTTTTTAAGCTTTACAGCCTCTTTTGTTTTTGCAACTATGTTTTCGGCACAAAGACCGAATTTTTTAAGAAGTTCAACAGCAGGCCCTGAACAGCCGTATTCATCGTTAACGCCTACTCTTACAACAGGAACAGGACAACAGCCTGTTACAGCTTCAGCAACTGCTGAACCAAGACCACCGATAATGCTGTGTTCTTCAACAGTAACTATAACACCTGTATCATTTGCACACTTGCATATAAGTTCAGTATCAAGAGGCTTTATAGTATGAATATTAACTACTCTTGCACTTATTCCCTCATCAGCGAGAGTTTTTGATGCTTCAAGAGCTTCATAAACCATAAGACCGGTAGCAACAATTGTTACATCAGTTCCGTCACGAAGTACAACACCTTTTCCAAGTTCAAATTTATAGTTGTTTTTATCATTGAATACCGGAACAGCAAGTCTGCCGAATCTCATATATACAGGGCCGACATAATTTATAGCAGACTCAACAGCCTGTCTTGCCTCAACATCATCAGCAGGATTTATTATAGTCATTCCGGGGATTGTACGCATAAGGGCAATATCTTCATTGCACTGATGTGTTGCACCGTCCTCGCCTACTGAAATTCCCGCATGAGTAGCACCGATTTTAACATTGAGATGCGGATAGCCTATTGAATTTCTTACGATTTCATAAGCTCTGCCTGCTGCAAACATTGCGAATGTACTTGCAAACGGAATTTTTCCTGTTGCTGCAAGACCTGCCGCAACACCCATCATATTAGCCTCTGCAATACCGCAGTCAAAGAATCTTTCAGGATAAGCCTTTTTAAAAATGCCTGTTTTTGTAGCTGCTGCAAGGTCAGCATCAAGAACTACAAGATTTTCATATTTTTCCGCAAGGTCTCTGAGGGTTTCCCCATAGCTTTCTCTGGTAGCTTTCTTTATAATATCTGCCATCTGATTAATCCTCCAAATCCTTTAACTGCTTGTTAAGTTCTTCCATAGCCTTGTCATACTGTTCCCTGTTAGGAGCAGAACCGTGCCATGATACCTGATTTTCCATAAATGAAACGCCCTTGCCCTTTACAGTTTTCTGAATTATTACAACAGGCTTTCCGGTAATTTTATCAGCCTCTCTGAAAGCATTGTCAATCTGGTCAAAATCGTGACCGTTTATTGAAATTACATGCCAGCCGAATGCTTCAAACTTCTTGTCGATAGGTTCGGGGGAACATACTTCTGAAAGTTTTCCGTCAATCTGGAGTCCGTTATAGTCCACTACTGCAACAAGGTTGTCAAGCTTATAATGTGATGCAAACATAGCTGCCTCCCACACCTGACCTTCTTCAATTTCACCGTCTCCGAGAACAGTATAAACCTTATAGCTGTCTGATGAAATTTTTGCAGAGAGAGCCATTCCGCAGGCTACTGAAATTCCCTGTCCGAGCGAACCGCTTGACATATCAACACCCTTTATATTTATACATGGGTGTCCCTGAAGTTCTGAACCTATATGACGAAGTGTTTTGAGTTCTTCTTCAGGGAAAAATCCTTTCTGTGCAAGAATCGCATAAAGGGCAGGAGCAGTATGGCCTTTTGAAAGGACAAATCTGTCACGTTCCTTCATATCAGGATTTTCAGGATTAACATTCATTTTTTCAAAATAGAGGTATGCAAGCAAATCGCATATTGAAAGTGAACCTCCGGGGTGTCCTGATTTAGCGTTATAAGTTCCCTCAATGACTCCCATTCTTGCTTTGCAGGCTATTTTCATAAGATTTTTTTTAATTTTTTCGTCCATATGAACCTCCGTATATATTTTTTTGAATTATCAGGTCAATCAGTTCGGCAACAGCGTTTTCATCGCATGAACTTTCAAGGATAATATCGGCTGAATCCTTGACTTCAGGCTGTGCATTTGAGGGTACTGCACCGAAATCCGCCTCCTGAATCATTTCAATATCGTTATTGTAATCGCCGATTGATATGAATTTCATATTTTTCATACCGTCAAGATTTCTGTAAATTCCGAGGGCAGAACCTTTTGTTGATGACGGTTCAAGCATTTCGCAGAAAATATCTGACGATTTAACGAAACTAACTTCATTATATCCCTTTTCAGCAATAAAGTCAACAAGTTTCTGAATATTTTCGGGAGCTGACGCAAAAAGGACTTTAAGCCAGTTTTCAGGGGACATACTTTCAAGGTCTGAAAATTTAACGTCCGCACCGCATATCTTGGTATGCATTTTTTCATATTCATTGTTTTCAAAAACATATGCACTGTCGGATTTCAGAACTTCTCCGCCGAGATTTTCAACGTTTTTCATAATTTCAAGAGCAATTTTTTTTGCAGTCAGAGGGAGATGTTTCTCATAAAGAATTTTATTTTCCCTATAATCATAAATCATAGAACCGTTATAAAGTATAACAGGCATATCAAGTTCAAGTATATCGGCATACGGTGCAAGAGTCTGAATTGTACGTCCTGTTGCAACAGTAAAATGTCCGCCCATACTCCTGAATTTTTCTATTACCTTTAAATTTCCGGAAGATATTTTTTTGGAAGAATCAAGCAGAGTTCCGTCCATATCCGAAACAATAACAAAATCTGAAAAATCTTTCATAAAAGAATACTCCTTTACTGTTTTTCAATCGCTCTCAGAATTTTCTGAAAATATTCAGGCAGTTCGCTTGAAAATTCCATATATTTTTCTGTTGCGGGGTGAATAAATCCTATTTTTTTTGCGTGAAGGCACTGCCCCTCAATGCCCCTGAAAGCTTTTCCGTAAACATCATCACCAAGAACAGCATGATTTATATATGAAAGATGAACTCTTATCTGATGAGTTCTGCCTGTTTCAAGTCTCAGTCTTACATGAGCATATCCGCCGTATTGTTTTATGACTTCATAATGCGTAACAGCATTCTTTGAATTTTCATAAGTAACACACATTTTTTTACGGTCTGTATGATGTCTGCCGACAGGAGCATCAATTGTTCCTGATTTTTCCTTAAAGTATCCGCAGGCAACTGCTTCATATTCTCTTGTAAAACTGTGAGCTTTAATCTGTTCGGAAAGCTTTACATGGGAAAAATCATTTTTTGCAACAATAAGAAGTCCGCTTGTATTTTTATCAATTCTGTGAACTATTCCGGGGCGGATTACACCGTTTATTCCTGAAAGACTTCCCTGACAGTGATAAAGAAGTGCATTTACAAGCGTTCCGTCATAATTTCCATGAGCAGGGTGGACAACCATTCCTTTAGGCTTGTTTACAACAAGAAGGTCATCATCTTCATAGACTATATCAAGCGGAATGTTTTCAGGTTTAACTGTGAGGTCAAGCGGAGCAGGAACATTTATTTCTATTATATCACCGTCTTTGAGCTTGCAGGTTTTTATTATCTGTTTTCCGTTCAGAAAAACATAACCGCCTCTCACAAGATTATCAATACGGCTTCTTGTAAAACCTGTATTTCCAAAATCGGCAATCCATTTTTCAATTCGTATTCCCTTTGCATTTTCATCAGCATAAAGCGTTAATCTTTCGATTATTTCTGTCTCATTCAGCATTCTTTTTTTCTCCGTTTTTTCTGCCGTCTATAAAAAGTGTATAAATACAGAAAAGCACTATGCCTGTTGTAACGCATATATCAGCAAAATTGAATATTGCAAAGTCAAAAAGCTGAAAATCAAACATATCAATTACTTTTCCGCCGTTGAATACTCTGTCGATAAGATTTCCGATACCGCCTGAAATCATCAGTATCATTGATGAAAACAGAACCTTTGAACGCTTTCTGTATTTTATCATAACATATATACAGACTGCCGTTATAATCACAACAGTGAATATCAGAAAAAATCTTTTTCCTGCCATACTTCCGAATATAGCACCTGTATTGTAATGCAAGGTCAAATCAAATATCTTTGTATCGCCTATTTTTATAAAATCCTGACTTTCGTGAAGTACAAGATTGTTTACGCACCAGTATTTTATAAGCTGGTCACCGGCTACAAGAACTATTATAGCTACAATAGCAAATATTATCATCTGAAAATCCTTTCGGTAAAAACAAGCCTGCCGTTATTTATCCGACAGGCTTTTTATTTTTATCTTACTGCCTTACAGCATCTTTCACAGAGTGTGGGGTGTTCTGAATCTGAACCGACTGTTGTTGAATAAGTCCAGCATCTTTCGCACTTTCCGCCTTCTGCTTTTACAACTTCAAATTCTGTTTCAGAATCGTTTCTGTCAGCAGATACTTCAACATCTGATACGATAAGGATTTCAGCAAGGTGGTCTGATATTGCCTTATATTTTTCAGCTGTTTCAGAGTTGCAGTGGATAATAACTTTAGCTTCAAGGGATTTTCCGATAAGCTTTTCATTACGCTTTTCTTCAAGAACCTTGTTTACAGCTTCTCTGTTGCTGTAAATGAAATCCCATTTTGCAACAAATTCATCGCTTAATGATATTCCTGATTTTTCAGGCATCTGGTTAAGGAAAATGCTTTCAGCATCATCAGATGAGCTGTGAGGCATATATGACCAGATTTCTTCAGCAGTGAATGAAATTATCGGAGCTGAAAGTCTTGCAACAGCACTTAAAATTCTGTACATTGTTGTCTGTGCAGAACGTCTGATTTCAGAATCTTCCTTTTCACAGTAAAGTCTGTCCTTGATAATGTCAAGATAGAAGTTTGACATATCTGTTACGCAGAAATTGTGAATTGCGTGGAAAGCAATATGGAAATCAAAGTTATTGTATCCTTCGTTAACCTTGTCGATAACGGAATCAAGTTTCATCAATGCCCATTTGTCAAGCTCTGTGAGCTTTTCATCAGGAACGCTGTCAGTATCAGGATTAAAGCCATTGCCGTTTCCGAGGTTTCCGAGAATAAATCTTGCGGTATTTCTGATTTTCTTATAAGCCTCTGAAAGCTGTTTGAGGATAGGCTGTGAAACTCTTATATCAGAATGATAATCAGATGATGCTACCCACAGACGAAGAATATCAGCACCGTAAACATCAGTGATTTCATTAGGAGCAATACCGTTTCCGAGTGATTTGTGCATTGTCTTTCCTTCACCGTCAACAACCCAGCCGTGAGTGCATACAGCCTTATAAGGAGCAGTACCCTTATATACAACGGAAGTAAGGAGTGATGACTGGAACCAGCCTCTGTACTGGTCAGCACCTTCAAGATACAAATCAGCAGGCCATCTGAGACAATCATACTGTTCCATTACTGCTGAATGTGATACACCGCTGTCGAACCATACGTCCATAATATCGTATTCCTTTGTAAATTCACCGCACCCACATTCACACTTGACATCAGCAGGAATAAATTCAGAAGTATCCTTGAGCCACCATGAATCAGCTCCCTCTTTTCTGAACATATCAGCAATAGCCTTTATAGTTTTATCGTTTACAATCGGCTTTCCGCAGTCTTTGCAGTATACAACAGGAATCGGAACGCCCCATGTTCTCTGACGTGAAATGCACCAGTCACTTCTGTCACGAACCATACCTTTTATTCTGTCTTCGCCCCATTCAGGAATCCACTTTACATTTTCAATAGCCTTTATAGCCTTATCCTTGAATCCGTTTACAGAGCAGAACCACTGTTCAGTAGCACGATATATAATAGGGCTGTTGCATCTCCAGCAGTGCGGATAAGGGTGAACGATTTTCTGAATTGCAAGAAGTGCATTTTTTTCTTCAAGCTTCTTGGCAATAGCCTTGTTAGCCGTATCAGTGTCCATTCCCTCAAATTCTCCTGCTTCAGCAGTCTGTCTGCCGTTTTCATCAACGCATACAAGAATACTAATATCATCATATTTCTTGCATACTTCAAAGTCCTCAACACCATATCCCGGGGCAGTATGAACACAGCCCGTACCGCTTTCAAGAGTTACATGGTCACCTGTTATAACAGGTGAAAATCTGTCATAGAGAGGGTGCTGAGTTTTGATACCTTCAAGTTCTGCACCGGTGAAACAGCCTGTTGTGGTATATTCTGTTATACCTGCTGATTCCATAGTGGATTTGACAAGTTCTTCAGCCATAACATAATATTCACCGTTTGCATTAACAAGTGTATAGTTGTATTCAGGGCCTAAGCATACAGCAAGGTTGCCTGGGATTGTCCATGTTGTAGTTGTCCAGATTACGAAATAGATATTTGAAATATCGAGTCCCATTGCGGAGAAAATTCCCTTATCGTCTGCAACTCTGAATTTTACATAAATTGAATGACATGGGTCATCTGAATATTCAATTTCAGCTTCAGCAAGAGCTGTCTTGCAGTCCGGACACCAATAAACAGGCTTTAAACCCTTGTACATATATCCTGATTTAGCCATTTCTCCGAAAATTTCAACCTGACGTGCCTCATATTCAGGCTTGAGTGTGAGATACGGGTCATCATAGTCACCGAGAGTTCCGAGACGCTTGAACTGTTTCATCTGATTTTTAACATGTGTAAGTGCAAAATCGTGGCAGTGCTTTCTGAGTTCAACAGGAGGTATAGCACCGTTTTCAACGCCTATTGACTTCATAGCTTTAAGTTCAATCGGAAGTCCATGTGTATCCCAGCCGGGAACATAAGGTGCACAGAATCCGCTCATATTCTTATATTTGATTATAAAATCTTTAAGAGTCTTGTTGAGAGCTGTTCCAAGATGAATTTCACCGTTTGCATAAGGAGGGCCGTCATGAAGTACATAAAGAGGTTTGCCCTGATTTTTTTCAATCATCTTGTAATAAAGTCTTTCATTTTCCCATTTTTCGAGAGTTTCAGGTTCTCTCTTGGGTAGATTTCCTCTCATAGGGAAATCGGTTTTCGGTAGATTAAGGGTCTGATTGTAATCCATTTTATATATAAATTCCTTTCAGATAAATTTATTATTCTTCTTCAGATGCGGGAGTTTCCTCTGAAACTTCATCATCAGAATCATTTTCTGAAACTTCTTCAGTTTCTTCATATCCCATAGCTTCTTCAAATGTTTCCGGCATACTTGAGATAAGTTCAAGATGATTTTTATACATATCAAAGAGAGCTTTCTTGAAATCTGAAACCTGCTGCTGAGCGAGAATAAGAGCTTCTCTCTCTTTTGCAACTTCTGCACGGTTTTTTTCCATAGCAATTTCGTGCTGTCTTGTAGCCTCATCAATAAGGGCATCAGCTTTCTGCTGAGCTTCAGAAAGAATTTGTTCAGCCTTTTCATTTGCATCTGCAATTACATGATGAGCCTGTTTCTGAGCTCCGAGCAAAGCGTCCTTAACAGCATCTTCATCTCTCATATATTCACGAACCTTATCAGCAAGAATCTGTATTTTATTGTTTGCCTCATCACGTTCGCTGTCAATATCTGTCAGTTCTTTTTCAAGGTCAGTAAGAAATTCGTCAATATCCTCCTGCTTGTAACCGAAAGCAGCCTTTTCAAATCTCTTATTTCTGATATCACTTGCAGTAATCATTTTACATGCTTCCTTTCATTTATATTTCTTTATGGTAATATGTAATCTGCCTTTTTTTGAAATTCCGGAAATTTCATCAATAATGAACTTTCCATATCCCTTAACAGAAAAAACATCTTTGCATTTCATTTCACAGGATACTGAAAATACCGGAATAAAATTAATCTGAACGCCGGTATTCCTTATAAGCTGTGCAGACTTTTCACGGCTTATCCTGAGAGCAAGGCTTAAAACGCTGTCTGCCCTCATTGATGCAACTGTTCCGCTTATGGTTTCAAATTCCTGAACCTTTACTGTATCAAAAGGCATATCATCATAGATTTTTACACCTGTTCTGCCTATTTTTCCGACTGTACTGCAAATAAGTTTTGAAGCCGTATCGGTTGCGAAAATCTGTGTTTTTCCCTCTGAAACCAGTATATCTCCAACAGTTTCACGTTTAAGGCGGAGAGCCATAAGCGAACCGAGAAAATCACGATGAGTCAGAACGTCAGATTTTCTGTAAATAAAGGTCAGGCATTTTATTGGTATTTCCTCTGTTAAGCCTTCACTGTACAATTCATCAAGGTAATCACAGCCGGACAAGGTGTATATACAAAGGACTTTTCTCTGTGCATCATCATAACCGCCCCAGAATTTATATTTCACATCAGGACGGCACAGAAGTATTTTTTCAGCCTCTGCACACTGCCTTTCATCAAGAAACATTGAATACGCAGGAGAGCATATTTTTGAACTCTGCCTTATTAAATCCTCTGTTCTTGCCGGAATAATACTTTTATCAGAATCCATTATCAGAGAATAACTCCGTTGTTTTCGAGTTCTCCCACAAGGTCTTCGCCAATGAATCCGACATTATACGGGGTAATTATATAGGTGAGGTTTGCAACACGCTTGAGGCTTCCGCCGTTTGCATATGCAACACCTACAAGGAAGTCAATAATTCTTCTCTTGTTTTCAGGAGAAGCGGTTTCGAGATTAAGAACAACAGTCTTTTTAGCAATAAGGTGGTCAGCAATCTGTTTAGCGTCCGTAAAGACTTCCGGTTTTACAAGTACGACCTGAAGCTGAGCTGTTGTCTGAATATTAACAACCTTGTTTCTTATGTCATTTGAAGATGATGCAGTTTCTTCATTTTTTTCAGATGATGTCATATTTACAGAAGGTCTTACAGAAGACGGAGTTTCTTCGTCCGGTTCTTCATCTTCTATATCGGGCTGATAGAAAAAGTTCTTGATATTATTTAAAATATTCATACTTAAAAATCTCCATTCTCCGCATTAATAATAATTCTTCTGGAAAATTCAAACGGAATGCGGACCGACAATTTTCATTTATAAATTCTTGCACCAAAAAGACCTGAACCTATTCTGACGAGGGTTGAACCGTATTTTATGGCATTTACATAATCTCCGGTCATACCGACAGAAAGAATGTCCATATTTATATTATCCGATTTTTTTTCTGAAATGTCAATATATAAATTCTGCATTTCGCACAAAAATTTTTCGCTGTTTTCAGCAGGAGGAACAGCCATAAGACCGCATACCTTTATATTTTTAAATTCGCCGAGCTTTTCAGCAAATTCAAAGGCTTCTTCAGGCATAACACCGCTTTTGCTTTCCTCACGTCCGATATTGACTTCACAGAGAACATTCATAATGCGGTTGTTCTGCAAAGCAAGCCTGTTTATTTCCTCCGCAAGCTTAATGCTGTCAACGGACTGTATCATACTTACGCTGTTTATTATATATTTGACCTTGTTTGTCTGAAGATGACCTATTATATGTACTTCTGCTGATTTGTCATAAAAATCCTTTTTTGACTGATATTCCTGAACACGATTTTCTCCGATAAGGTCTATGCCTTTTGAAATGGCATAGTTGACTGCCTCAGGAGCAACTGTCTTTGTAACAGCCATAAGTCTTACAGACTCATCAGGTCTGCGGTATTTTGCGACAGCTTCATTAATATTGTATCTGATTTTTTTCAGATTTTCGTCAATATAGGAAAAATTACTGTTCATAGTCATAATCCTCAACAAGTCCTTCCACAATAATATCGTCATACAATGCAAGGTAATCAGTTCCTTCGTCCTTTGAAAAAACTTTTGAGAGAACATAATCGTTTCCCTCATATATAACATCAATTTTTCTGAATACAACCTGTTCGCCCTGAAGAATATAAACTCCCTTGCATTTTTCATCGCTATCCGAATTTTTCTGAAATCTTATAGCCTTTCTCGGAACTTTAAGTCCGTTATAAACACCCTTTATTATTTCTGTTCTTTCACAGCGGTGCTGTACAAGGCTGTAACCGAACTCATCGCTTGAAGCAACAATAACACTTTCAGCCGGATTTCCGTTATCAATAACATCAATAATTTCGGCATCATGTTCTTCCGGAGATGATTCAGTTTTGATTTTTATTCTCTGTCCTGCCTCATATGATTTATTTGTATTGTCAACTATTCCGGCTATATACCATTCATAGCTGTCAATGGTTTTTCCGATTATATTTTCATCAGTAAGCTTTTTATCCTCAACAGTTTTCAGATAATCAGCGGTAAGATTTTCTATATTTGATTTTTTCAGTTCATCTTCATAACCGTCACAATAGCTTACAAAATATGCTGAACGGTCAGACGTTTTAACATCAACAGGCTGTGACATTTCAAGTTTAAGATTGTTTATCTCAGCAGTTATTTCTGAAATGCGGTCTGTAAAGCTGACATCAGAATTTGTCAGAAGCTGATATGTACTGAGATAAACAAGGAGATTTTCTTCCTTTTCACTTATCTTGCTGTAATTTTTCAAGTCACGGTAATATATAAGATTGCGGTACTGTTCCTGTATGAGAACAGAAAGACTTGAAGGCTGTGCAGATTCAATAGTACCGGGGTTCTGAATTTTTTTAAGCAGAGCAAGTTCATCTTCAAGACTGCTTATCTGCTGGTTAATCTGAATCTGTTCAGAGGAGGGATATATTTCAGCAATAACAGAACCTTTTCCGACTTTTCCGCCGTCCGAAACGCTGTAACTTACTGAACCTTCGCCGTTATATTTTATGACATTTTCATCTCTTATAAAAACACCGTTTATAACAGCGGAATCTGTTGATTTCAGCATTAAAGCACTTTCCGTAACATAATCATCACGCCCGTTGTTGTTATAGAATATACTGACAAAAACTGCCAGAAACATTATCAGAACTATGATATGCAGTATAGTCTGAATAGTAGCTTTTTTGGATTTCATGAAATCGCCGTTCCTTATTCTGATTTTTCAGAAGAATCAAGAACAGATACAGACTTTGCGGGAACTACTGTTGAAATAGCATGTTTATATACAAGCTGTTGTTTTCCTTCGCTTTCGAGAATAACAACATAACTGTCAAAGCCCTTTACCATTCCTTTGAACTGGAAACCGTTTGTAAGAAAAATAGTAACTGATATTCTTTCTTTTCTGCACTGATTAAGAAAAACGTCCTGTAAATTTATGACCTTGTTCATACACATTCTCCGTTTCTGAAATAAATTAATTAAGTATATACAAATATACATAATATATTATAGCACACAAAAATTCATTTGGCTATAATTTTTCTGCAAATTTGCGGAATTTTATTTTTTTCGTCAATTTTGTCCAAAAGAAACCAGTTGATTTTCTGATTTTTTCTAAACCATGTCAACTGACGTTTAGCATAATGACGTGTTTCCTGCTTTATTTTATCCACACATTCATCAAGAGACTGAACATTTTCAAAATATGGAATAAGTTCCTTGTATCCTATCGCATTGGAGGCAGTTTTCATTTTTCCGCTTTCAAGATAAAGATTTCTTGCTTCATCAACAAGACCTCTCTCAAGCATAATATCAACACGTCTGTTTATACGGTCATAAAGAATATCCCTTTTACTGTAATCAAGACCAATAATGAATGAATCATATGGACTTTCTTCAAGACGGCTTTCAGCTTTAAGTTCACTCAGTTTTCTGCCTGTTGTATGATAAACTTCCAAAGCACGAATTACTCTCACAAGATTATTCGGGTGAATACTGAAAGCAGATTCAGGGTCAGTTTCAGCAAGAATTTTATGCAGTTCATCATTGCCGTTTATTTCAGCAAATTTTTCAAGGCTCTTGCAGTATTCCTCATCTTTTTTTGTTTCTGAAAATTTGACATTGTTAAGAAGTGAATCGATATAAAGACCTGTTCCGCCTGCTATTATCGGTAACTTTCCTCTGCTGATTATATCGCTGATTTTTTCATTTGCAAGCTTTACATAATCCGCAACGCTGAAAGAGACATCACGTTCAAGAAAATCTATAAGGTGGTGCGGAATACCCTGCATTTCTTCTCTGGAGGGTTTTGCAGTTGCAATATCCATACCCTTATAAATCTGCATTGAATCCGCTGAAATAATTTCACCGTTAAATTCCTTTGCAAGAGATATTGCCATATCAGTTTTTCCTGATGCAGTAGCACCTACTACTGCCAGTATTTTTTCCTTCAACTGAAAATCACCTCAGAGCTTTCTTTTAAACTGTCTTTCAATATTGTTTTTTGTCATTGTAAACATAACAGGTCTGCCATGCGGACAATGACGGATATTTTCACTGTTATAAACAATTTCCGCAAGTTTCTGGAGTTCTGAAATATCATTTTTATCATTCGCCTTTATAGCGGATTTACAAGCCATTGTATGAAGAATATCATCAATTGCATGCGTTTCAGGATTATGTTTGCAAAGAACAAAATTTTCAGCTATTTCAGGAATGATTTCCTCCATATCAAGTTCTTTCAGAAAATCAGGAACACCTTTCAGAATTATATAAGGTTTCTGTGAATAATCAAACATAAATCCCATATTCAGAAGTGAGTCGGAGTTTGTTTCCATTTCGGAGAACTGTTCATCTGAAAGCAGAATTTTATATTCAGAAATAAGCATCTGCATATACTGACGGCAGTTTTCAGATTTAAGCCTTTCAAATATAACACGTTCATGTGCTGCATGTTTGTCAATCATTATGATATTGTCATCAGCCTCAGCCATAATATAATTTTTAAAAGCCTCTCCGATTACATGAATTTTCTTTTCAGTTTCTATTAACTCAGGAAGTTTTTCCTGAACATCAGCATTTTCAGTATTTTCAGCATGACTGAACGAAGATGTATTTATATAGCTGAATCCTTCTATTTTTTCAGGAACATCATTATCATCTTCTTCTGGTTCTATAAAAACATCTTTGTTTATGGTTCTTTTAACATCAATTCTGTCATCGTCATATCTAACCGGAATTTCAGGAACAGTTTTCCTTTCATCAGTCTGAACGGAAAGTTTCTGTTCTGCTTTCTCAACATCTTCAGGCTTGGTAAAAATACTGCTGAAACTCTCTGTTTTCGGTTCATCAGGAATTTCATCTGATGATTTGCTGAATTTAAATTCATACGAAAGACCTTTATCAAGAAAAGCATTTTTTACTGCAAAATATACTGAATCAGATATTTTCTTTTCGTCCGAAAATCTTACTTCTGCTTTGGAGGGGTGTATATTGACATCTACCGTTGAAGGATTTACATTCAGAGTAAGTATGCAGGCGGGAAACTTTCCTGTTATAAGCAGATTATTGTATGCACTTTCAAGTGCAACCTGACATATAAGCGATTTTACATATCTTCCGTTTACAAAAAAATTCTGAAATGTTCGGTTTGACTTTGCATAAAGAGGTTTTATAACAAATCCGCCTATCTGCACACCGTCCGAAGAATAATTGACTGCCACCATATCATTGGCAAAATCTTTTCCGTAAACGGCATAGATTGCTGAATATATATTTCCGTCACCGCTTGAATTAAATTCAAGTTTTCCGTCACGGATAAATTTAAAAGCAACTTCAGGGTGTGAAAGAGCTGTTTTCTGAACTATTCTGCTTACAGCATTTCCCTCTGTAACATCTTTTTTCATAAAGTTACGCCTTACGGGAACATTGAAAAACAGGTCACGGATAATTATTGTAGTTCCTTCAGGACAGCCTGTTTTTTCATAAAGTTTTTCATAACTTCCCTCTGTTATGTAATGCGTTCCGTATTCATCGCCCTTACGCTTTGTGACAACATCAACTTTTGATACTGCTGATACTGATGCAAGAGCCTCTCCTCTGAAACCGAGAGTCATAATATGTTCAAGGTCATCTTTTTCAGAAATTTTACTTGTTGCGTGGCGGAGAAAAGCTGTCGGGACATCTTCATATTCCATACCACAGCCGTCATCAGTTATACGCATAAAAACAGTACCGCCTTTTTTTACCTCAACAGTAATATGTTCTGCTCCGGCATCTATGGAATTTTCGATAAGCTCCTTTATTACAGATGCAGGACGTTCTATAACTTCACCTGCCGCTATAAGCTCTGAAATATCCTTGCTCAATATTTTTATCTGTGACATTTCTTTTCTCCTTTCACAAATTATTTAATCATATCAGCCATATTTTTAAGAAGTTCACGGCATTCACTGTCTGAAAGTTCATCAACATTTGTTTTTTCAAGCATAAGCAGAGCATTTTCCCTGTTCTGTGAATCAAAGGTCTGCTGTGCATTTTCTGAAACGGCTGATTTTGCATGATGATTTTTTTCTTCCATTTCCGAGAGTATTTCCCTTGCACGGCTGATTACTTTATTCGGGAGTCCTGCAAGCTTTGCAACATCAATTCCATAGCTTTCATCAACACCGCCGTTTACAATCTTTCTCAGAAATCTTATGCTGTCGCCTTTCTTATTTACAGCTATACTGTAATTTCTTACGCCTTCAAGCTCATTTTCAAGTTCAATAAGTTCATGATAATGCGTTGCAAAAAGCGTTTTGCAGTGAAGTTTCTTTGATGTGCAGATATATTCGGCAACAGCTTTCGCAATACTTACACCGTCAAATGTTGAAGTTCCTCTGCCCACTTCATCAAGAATAACAAGGCTGTTCGGAGTAGCATTTTCAAGTATATCCGCAACCTCACTCATCTCAACCATAAATGTACTCTGTCCGGCGGAAAGGTCATCAGATGCACCGACTCTTGTGAAAATTCTGTCAACAACTGATATTTTCGCAGAATTTGCCGGAACAAATGAACCTATCTGTGCCATAAGCGTAATTATTGCAGTCTGACGCATATATGTGGATTTACCTGACATATTAGGGCCTGTTATAACTGACATTCTGTTCTGCTTTGTATCAAGATAAACATCATTCGGAACAAAAACTTCACCGTCAAGCATAAGTTCTATAACAGGGTGTCTGCCTGCTTTTATATCTATAATGCCGTCTATTGAAATATCAGGCTTTACATACTGATTTTTCAGTGCTGTATCTGCAAAAGATGCAAGAACATCTATTGATGCAACAGCCTCGGCAGTACGCTGAACCTTTTCAAGCTGTGTTGAAAGATAATCACGCACTTCTGCAAAAATATCAGCTTCAAGAGATAAAGCCTTATCCTTGGCACTAAGAATACTGTTTTCAGCATTTTTAAGTTCCTCAGTGATAAAGCGTTCAGAGTTGGCAAGAGTCTGTTTTCTTATGTAAGTAGGCGGAACAAGTGAATAATATGAACGTGTAACTTCTATATAATATCCGAAAACACGGTTATATCCTATTTTAAGATTTTTTATTCCTGTTGCCTCACGTTCACGCTGTTCTATTCCGTCAATAATTTCCTTGCCATGTGTCATAATATGGCGGAGTCTGTCAAGTTCCTGATTGAATCCCTCTTTGATAACACCGCCGTCCTTTACAGATACAGGCGGTTCATCATTTATTGCATTTTCAATAAGATTTGATATATTTTCAAGTGTATCTATATCACTGTTATATTTTGATATAAGCTTTGAACTTTCAAGTCTTGAAAGCTGTTCCTTTAAAAGAGGGAGTTTTTCTGATGTTGAAGAAAGTGCCTTTAAATCTCTCGGAGTAGCTGTTTTATACATAACTCTTGTCATAAGGCGTTCAATATCATAAACGCTGTCAAGAATATCAGTAATTTCCATAAGGACAACACTGTATCTTACAAATGTTTCAACAGCATCAAGACGCTCCATAATTCTTGCAGGGCTTAAAAGAGGCTGTTCGATATATGATTTCAAAAGACGTCTGCCCATTGAAGTTCTTGTTGAATCAAGAACCCATAACAGTGAGCCTTTCTTTTCTTTGTTACGGAGAGTTTCAGTAAGTTCAAGATTTCTTCTTGCATTAAGGTCAAGTCCCATATATGAACGGCTGTCACGGATTTTTATTGAAGTAAATCTTGATACAGATGATTTCTGCGTATCGCCTATATAATTGAAAAGTCCGCATACTGCATAACAGTCCTCACCGTTTTCGCTTATTCCGAGTTCTGAAAGTTCATTGACATTGAAGATTTTTTTAATGTTCCCTGCATTTTCGTCAGGTGAAAAGCATATATCATCACGCAGAGTAACTACACATTCAAGACGTGATTTTATAAAATCAGCAACAGTTTTAAGGTCAAGAAAATCCTGACTGAATATAATTTCTGCCGGCTGATACCTTGAAAGTTCATTGATAATTTCTGTTCCGGATTCTGCATTGTCTATTGAAATAAGAGAGGCTTCGCCTGTGGAAATATCTGCAAAGGCTATACCGCATTTTTTGCTTTCCTTATTGTAATATGCAGAACATATATAATTGTTCCGGCTCTCATCAAGCATACTTCCGTCAGTGATAGTTCCGGCTGTTACAACCTTTATTACATCACGGACAACAATTCCCTTTGATTCAGAGGGGTCAGTAAGCTGTTCGCAGACAGCAACCTTATACCCCGAATCAATGAGCTTTTTTATATATAAATCAGCACTGTGGAACGGCACTCCGCACATCGGAGCTTTTTCATCAAGTCCGCAGTCACGTCCGGTAAGAGTAAGTTCAAGAACCTTTGATGCAAGAAGTGCATCATCAAAAAACATCTCATAAAAATCTCCCAGACGGAAAAACAGTATGCAGTCATTGTATTTATCCTTTACGTCAAAATACTGGCACATCATAGGAGATAATTTGCTTTTGTCTATATCTGCCATTTATTTTATTACTCCTGTCTTTATCAAGATTAATGACAGCCTCCGCATGAACAGCAGTCACCACTGCAATTATGGGAAGGTTCACAGGTATCAGGGTCTTCTCCGTTTGCACACATTGTGAGTATAGTTGTTATCTGATTAAGGAGGCCGTCCATTTCATCTCTCTTAACAGAAAATTCAATCATATTTTCATTCTGCATAATTTCAGCATAGAGATTCTGAAGTTCAGCGTTAAGGCTTTCAACACGTTTTTCGTCCTTATCCTCTTTTTTGCCTGCCTCAAGACTGATTTCCATACGTTTCATTTCAAAATCGTGAATCATACTCTGAAGTTTTTCATCATTGTCATTAGCAGTTTTAGCTTTCATATATTCAGTATATCTTGAATCTTTCTGAAGTTCCTTTGCGAGTTCTCTTGTCATTCTGATAATATCCATTATTAAAAATCTCCTTTTAAATTATTTCACCGGTTACAGCCCAGTTCATAGAATCTGTAACCTTTATATTTACAAACTGTCCGATAAGCGATTCATCGCCCTTAAATTCGGCAATTATAAATTCATTGCTTTTTCCTGTGAGAAATCCCTCACGCTTTTTGCTTTTTCCGTCAGCAAGCACTCTCATAGTTTTTCCGATAAAGCGTCTGTAATGCCTGTCAGAAATTTCCCTCTGAACTTCAAGAAGTTCTCTTAATCTGTGGCTTTTTGCTTCTTCGGGGGTGCTGTCTTCAATCATACTTGCCTTTGTACCGCTTCGTTTTGAATATATAAAGGAATATATATTATCATATTCCACCTGTTTTATAAGCTTAACAGTATCCTGAAATTCTTCATCTGTTTCGTTCGGAAATCCTACTATTATATCAGTAGTAAGAGAAAATCCGCTGTCACGGGAACGCAGATAATCAACAGTTTCAAGATATTTTTCAACAGTATAATTACGGTTCATCGCTTTAAGAATACTGTTGCTTCCGCTCTGAACAGGAAGATGCAGATGTTTTGCAACTTTTTCACATTCAAGAATAGTATCAAGAAGTTCTCTTTTTGCATCTTTCGGGTGAGATGACATAAATCTTATGATAAAATCTCCCTCAATCTCATTTATTTTTCTGAGAAGTTCAGGAAATGTCAAATCGTTTTCAAGGTCTTTTCCATAGGAATTTACATTCTGTCCCAGAAGCATTATTTCCTTATAACCCTGATTTACAAGCTGGGTTACTTCACTGATTATATCAGCAGATGCCCTGCTTCTCTCTCTGCCTCTTACATACGGAACAATGCAGTATGTGCAGAAATTATTGCACCCGAACATTATCGGAACAGATGCTTTGAAACTGCTTTCCCTCACCTGTTCAGCATTGCAGGAAAAATCTGCATACTCTGATATATCATATTCAAGTTTATTGCTTTCAAGATGTTCATAAATAAGCCTTGGAAGTGAACTTATTGCAGATGTTCCGAGAACTATATCTACCTGAGGATACGATTTTTTTATACGTTCAAGATTTTTTTCCTGAGCAGTCATACAACCTGAAACTCCTATTATCAAATCAGGATTTTCAGCTTTAAGCTTTTTCATACTTCCTATTATTCCGAAAACTCTTTCTTCGGCACTTTCACGCACAGCACAGGTATTAAAAATAATTATGCCTGCATCTTCAGGTTTATCAGTGAACGAACAGCCGGTTTCTTTAAGTATACCCTTGATTTTTTCACCGTCTGAAACATTAAGCTGACAGCCGAAACTGTGAACATATGCCTTTATATTTTTTCCGGAAAAAATTTGCTTTAATTTTTCCTTATAGTTCAGTTCCAAAAAATCACCTCTTATTTATAATATGATATTATATCACATCTTCGTATTCAATGCAAGTATTTATTCAGAAAAAAAGAAACTCCGCCGTTTTAAAGGCAAAGTTTCTCTTTACGGGAAATTTATTTTTTACAGAGGAATCACATTCAGATTATACAGCTATCCTCAACGGATATTTCCTTATCATCATAAAAAACATATATAATCAATCTGTATCTTTTTCTGTAATCAGCATTATATCTTTCATTGAATATGTAAAAACTGTCATCTGCAACGACATCATTTACAACTATGTCAATATATCTTCCGAGAATATTTTTCTGAAAATATATTTTTCCTGTCATATCCGATAAATTTTTGTTGCCGATAATTTTAACATAGCAGTCTGCATATTTTTTTTCTGATGAATTTATATTAACAGTAATGCTTTTCAGATTAACGCCATATCCTATTATATTGCTGTATATGGTCATATAGTCAAATTCATCAATAACACCGTCATTATTTACATCGGAAATATCTATATAATATGAATCTGAAGAAATATCTCCTCTGAGAATACTTTTTATTATAACGGCATCTGCTATATTAATCTGCCCGTCCCTGTTTATATCAGGAGTATTTTCTTCAGGTGTATCAGGAGGTTCGGGAGAACTGTCATTTGAAGTTGTTGTAGTAGTAGTATGGATTTCATTTTTTGTTGTAATGGTAGTTACCTGAGGAGCAGTGGTAGTAGTAACCGGACAATCAGAACCATTCCAGCTGTCAAAATTATAACTGACCGGATTTTCAACAATAATTCTTTCAGATACACTGACCGGATTATATACAAAATCAATATCAGATACATAATCATACCATTCAAAATCCCTGAAATTTTCTGAAATCTCTTTTGCATAATAATAATCACACAATTCATCAAACTGAACATCATAATACAGACAGCCGTTTTCATCAACCTGAACATCACTTATCGAAATTATACTGTCACTGATTTCATAAATATCCTGAATATCTGTGGCATACTGCATATATATCCTTAACGTTCCTGAATATTCATATACAGTATCATAAGCCTTATATGCCACAAGAATATTCTTAATATACTGTTTTGCTTCTGCGGAATTTTCTGCACCAAAACCATAGACCATAAGATAATTTATATCATAATTTTCATATCCCGAACGTGCATTGAATATATAAACATTATCCTCTTCTGTATAATTATAAATATAATTAAGGCGTTCAGAAAACTGTACTCTCTCTGTAAACAATTCTCCTCTTGATACACTGAAATTCAGTTCAGAATTTATACAGTCAAGAAATTTTTGTTTTTGTTCTTCATCAAGATTTTTTGTATCTGCAAGAATACCATAATATTCACAGTTTGTCTCATATTTATAAATACCGTCAGGACTGTAATCAAACTGCAAACTGTCATAAATAGCTTTAGTTTTAAAACCTGAACAGAATATCAGCATAATAAAAATCCCGATAAACAATCCCGTAAGCTTTTCTGTTGTTTTCATCAATAATCTCCTGAAAAAAATATATTTTTTATATATACGGACAGAAATCTCATTTTACTTCATAAATTTCAGAATAATATAAACTTTCGGCAATCCGCACTAAATCAACATCAGAATTTTGTGCATTTATTTCATAAGTGTATTTATCGTCCTGCCATATGAGAATATTAAGACTGTCTGATTTTAAAATATATCCGTCATAATCATTTATTTTCACATGAGAATATTCAGAAAAGCCGTTATCTGCCCCGAAAGAAACTGATGATACATAATAGCTGAAATTTATATATGAATTTCCGTCAGAATAAAAAATATCAGCATTGCTTTCACCGATATTTTCCGATACTTTTTCATATCCTTCTGGAATATACTTAGGATATACAGCAGATTCTATACTGCTGTTTCCGGTATCACCGAAATATATTGCTATATTGTTTTCAAACCATTCAATAACATTTCCCCACACAACTGCTCTTACTTCCGGAACTACCACTGAAACACTGAAAAGAATAAAAACTGCTGATGCAACTGAAATAAATGCCTTATTATAAGAAATACTGTGTTTTATTTTTATTATTCCCTTAGGATTTATTCCGTATTTTTTCAAATCGTGATACATTCTTCTGTTAAAGCTTTCTGAAAATATATGAATATTTTTATCGCTGTATCCTTCAAGAAGTTTCTGGGTGCTTTCATTGGCATTTTCTCTTAATGCCTGAAAAAGTATTTTATCAAATTCGGTTTCGGTCATTAAATATTCTCCTCCCTTCCGGATATAATATCAGCAAGCATTTTCTTTGCTCTGAAAATTCTTGAATTTACAGCCTTATTTCCTATTCCGAGAATATCCGCTATTTCATGTTCTTTAAGACCATGATAATATTTAAGCTCAAGAACTGTTCTGTATTTTTCATTAAGAAGTTTCAGACAGTCTTTTACTTCTTCTTTATCAGGATTATAGCTGTCATCATATACAAGATTATATTTTGACTGATATTCTTCCTCATCAAGAGGAACAGGTTCAGAACGGTTTTTTCTAATCATATCTCTTACTGTATTTTTAAGGATAAGTATAATAAGATTTCTTTCATATTCTTCTGATATATCATAAAATTTTTCTATATGATTTATAACTTTCATATAAGTATCATGAACAGCATCTTCTGCCGAACTTTCATTTTCAAGCATTTTATATGCTATATAATAAAGTTTGTTTTTATATTCTCTATAAAGATATTCAAAAAGCTTTCTGTCATCATCACTTTCCAGTGACATAAGATAAAAAGCCAGCAAATAATTCACTTCCCTTCTGTAAATATTACGCTCCTGATTTATTTTTTACTTCAAAAAAAGCGGACTTTTTTGTCCGCTTTGATTTATGCTTTTTAATAGATTAAATCGTTATAGTCTGAATAACTGTCTCTGTAAGCTGAGTATCCGTAAAGATATGAATTTACAATACTTCTTGCCTCTTCATCAGTTTCAGCAAAGCCGATATTCTTAACAACAGATGACATAAAGTTTATAATATCCTCCTCTGATACATATCCCTCAAGGTCATTTGTATTCTGGTCTATAATATAAGCACCTGATTTATCCGGAATATTGAGTTCGCTTATTTCAGATGATGTGATTTCAAGAGTTACATTTCCATAGTTTATATCTTCAATATCAATATCAAAGCTTGCTTTCTGTGATGAACCGTCAGAATCAAGAACAATTGCAAAAGGTGCAGAATCGTTTACTGAAAGGTTGATGTTTCCGTTGGCATAGCCGTATTCATCATTTACTTTCTGGAGGTCAGTAAATTCAGCAACAACTTTTTCATCTTCATCATTTTCAGTAAATGTCATATCAGCAGAACCTGTATATTTTCCGTCATTTTCAACATAATCCACATTGCATTTAAGATAAGTGCCGTTTTCGGAATCTGTGAAATTGATTATTCCGTTTACAGTCTGTTCGTTCTCACCTGTGAAAAGATATTCAAAGCCGTCATCATTTTCATCTTTAAGAGTATAACCCCTTACTTTTCCTGTTGCATCAACATACATTTTAAATGTAAGGTTTACATCATCTCCGTCATCAGCTTTTATTGATTCAACAGCATCATCAAGATTTCTGATATATGTTTCCTCATCACATACGCCAAGACGTGTAATAAAAATATCCTTTATTGTTTCATCTTCCTTAACGGCGTTTATATACTTTTCAGCAGTACTTTCAAGAAACTGCTCACTCATATCAATAGTAAGAACAGTATATTTGTTTGAATATTTTCCGACAGTAACTTCTTCGCCTTTTTCCTGCTGTACATCTGAAATGCAGTCATTCCAGAGAGAAGTATATTTTTCTGCAAGTGTTCTGAATTCTTCTTTTGTGAGAATTTCTTCAGGATTGCTGTAAAACTTTGCAACAGCATCAAGAGTTTTTACATCGTCATCAGAAGTAAAAGACTTTAAATCCATACCAAGATATTTTTCTGTGAGCTGTGGAACTCTGCCGAGCATAAACAAATCGCCGTAGTTCATAAACATTTCAAGGTCAGCAATATCATTATCATTGAAATCAAGACCAAGATTATATCCTATAACTCCTCTGAAAAGTGATTCATCAAGGCTGAGGGAAATATTGTTTATATTATCAACAAATTTATTTGCCTTGTCAGTGCCACCCATAGAACTTTTAAGAAGTGTCTTGACACCGTCACTCATTGTATATGTAGCATTGATTTTAACATTCATACCTTTTTCGGAATCTTTTCCCATAATGTCAACATATCTGTTGTAAGATTCTGAAAGAGCCTCAATATTTTTATCAGCATTGGAATCATTAATCCATACATAGTATTCCTTTGGAGAAAGTGTTGCGAGCTTGACCTTATTTTTAACAAAAT
>ERZ808240.1668-NODE-1668-length-26786-cov-4.791553_pt1 | contig 26786 bp, 14 predicted proteins | sample MGYA00521084_ERZ808240 | MGnify/ENA primary metagenome ERZ808240 (study PRJEB31516, sample SAMN03275571) | gut metagenome | biome: mammalia-associated habitat; material: feces | host: Papio cynocephalus | place: Kenya | collected 2012-08-06 ... | reverse complement strand
ATGGTCAGCTCACCATTCTGAAATCTCAGTTGGAAGAGCTGGCTATTTCTTTTGGTGATATTCTGATGCCGACCATCCGCAAGATCGTGTCGGCGGTACAGCAGTTTGTGGACAAGCTCAACAGCATGGACGACAGCACGAGAGAAACGATCATCAAGATCGGACTGCTGGCTGCTTCCATCGGTCCGCTGCTCATTGTGTTAGGCAAGACTATATCGACGGTCGGCACAGCGATGCGGGGATTCAGTTCTCTGGCAAAGGGCATCCGGCTTCTCATCACCCATGTGGGCAGTGCCAGCGGTGTGTTCAGCAAGCTGGGTGTTGTGCTGGGCGGTCTGTCCGGGCCGGTCGTAGCAGTGGTTGCAGTCATCGGTACACTGGTGGCGGCTTTTATGAACCTCTGGAACACCAATGAGGAGTTCCGCACGGCCATTACCGGCATCTGGAACGACATTGTTTCCAAGGTGAAAGGCTTCTGCGACCAGCTGACACAGCGGATCAATGGGCTGGGATTTGACTTCAAGGATGTCACCGAAGTGCTGAAAGCGGTCTGGGATGGATTCTGTCAGGTGCTTGCACCGTTGTTCGAGGGAGCATTTCAGAATATTGCCACCATCCTCGGTGTGGTTCTGGATACGCTGCTCGGTCTGTTCGATGTTTTCTCCAATATGTTCTCCGGCAACTGGAGCGGCGCATGGGAAGCGGCAAAGGGCATCTTCTCCAGCATCTGGGATGGTGTGAAGTCCATCTTTTCCACGACCCTTTCTGCTCTGAAGAGCGCACTGGATGTATTCCTCGGTCTGTTCGGTACAGACTGGCAGACGGTCTGGGGCAGTATTAAGAGCTTCTTCGAGACGGTGTGGAGCGGCATCAGCAGCTTCTTCTCCAATACAGTTTCGGCTATCCAAAGTGTAGCAACGACTGTATTTACAGCAGTATCTGGGTTCTTTACCACGGTTCTTACCAGCATCCAGACGACCTTCAGCACCATCTGGACTGCCATTTCCACAGCAGTTTCTTCTGTGCTGAATACCATCCATACCACGGTGACAACTGTGTGGACGGCAATCTCGACCGCGATTTCTACGGTCATGACCACCATCAGCACGACCATCACTACGGTGTGGAACGGAATCTACAATACCATCAAGCCGCTGCTGGATGCGTTTAAATACCTGTTTGAAACTATCTGGCAGGCAATCCAGATCTTGATCGGTGCAGCACTGACCGCAATCCAGACGAAGATCACTTCCATCTGGAATGCGATTGTTGCCTTTGTGACTCCGGTTCTGACCGGATTGCAGACGACTTTCTCTACGGTTTGGACAGCAATCCAGACCGCGATTTCTACAGTGCTGACTGCCATCCAGACTGCGGTGACAACGGTGTGGAACACCATTGTGTCGTTCCTGTCTCCGCTGCTGACGGGCATCCAGACCCGGATGAGCACGGCATGGAATGCAATCAAGACGGTCATTTCGACTGTGCTTTCTGCGATCCAGTCCACGGTTTCTTCCATCTGGTCGGCCATCAGCAGCAGGATTTCCGGTGTGGTGAACGGCATCAAGACGGTGGTTTCCACTGGATGGAATGCCATGAAATCTACCGTATCGACCCTCAGCAACAGCATCAAGAGTGCGGCGACCACCGCATTCAATTCCATGAAGTCTGGTATCTCTACCACGATTTCCGGCATCACCACCACAATCTCCACCGGCTTCAACAATGCGGTTTCCTTTATCAAGGGGCTGGCAGGACAGGCGTTCTCGTGGGGTTCTGACATGATCGGTAATATCGTGTCGGGTATCCAGTCACGAATTCAGGATGTGGCAAGTGCCGTAACCGGCGTTGCGGATAAGATCCGATCTTTCCTGCACTTCTCTGTGCCGGACGAAGGTCCTCTGGCGGATATGGAAAGCTGGATGCCGGACTTCATGCAGGGTCTGGCAAATGGCATCAACGCCAACACCAGCCTTGTGACTGCGGCGGCAGAAAACCTGTCCACCACGCTGTCTACCTCCATCACGAACTCTATGCGTGGAGTAGAAAAGGCATACAGCCAGAGCTGGACGGCTATCAGCCAGACAGTGAAAACCGGAACAGCAGGTGTGAGTGCGGCGATGAAATCCGCATGGAGTTCCATTACGACCAGCACCAACAGCACATGGAACTCCATTAAAACCAGTATCCAGAACAGCTTCTCGGCAGTGAAGTCTAATGTGACTTCTGCAACAGCAGCGGTGAAATCTTCCATGACGAGTGCATGGAATGCTGTGAAATCGCTGACCACTTCCAGCTGGAACGGAATCAAGAGCGTCATCACGACAGCGTGGAACGGGATCAAGTCCCTTACCACCTCGGCGACCTCTGCCGTTCGTTCTTCTATGACGAGCGCGTGGAATGCAGTGAAGAACCTGACGAACACCAGCTGGAACGGTATCAAAACGGTCATCACGACTGCATGGAACAGCATCAAGAGTCTTACGACTTCTTCTGTGTTTGCGGTCCGCACGACCATAACGAGTGGATGGAGCGGGGTACAGTCCTCGACCAACTCTACCTTTACTAATGTGAAGTCCACGGTGTCCTCTGCAATGGCAAATCTGCGCAGCACGGTATCGTCCAGTGTGTCAAGCATCAAGAGTAGCTTCAACTCCTTAAGTTCGATTGCTTCCTCGGCATACCGCTGGGGCGCAGATATCTGCTCCCAGATGGCGGCCGGTGTCCGAGCGGCGGCTGGTTCCGTGATCGCAGCAGCAGAATCTGTGGCAGCAAGGGTCAGAAGTCTGCTGCACTTCTCCGTGCCGGATGAAGGACCGCTGTCGGATGCAGACGAGTATATGCCGGATTTTATGAAGCTGCTGGCAACGGGCATTAAGAAAAATGTCAAGTCGGTGGTGAAAGCTGTTCAGGGGCTTGCCGGTTCCATGAGCGATAACCTCACAACTCCGGTGGATTCTCTGGGCGACTGGATGGATTCTGTGGTCGGCAGTTTTGCGACTACGATTAAGAGAAGCCAGAGCGGTATCGGCAGTGCCGCAAAGGATGTGGGCAGTGGTATTCAGACCAAGTTCCTGGCCGGGCTTTCCGGTCTGAAAACACAGTTCCAGCAGTTGTGGACTGACCTGCAGGGAATCACCAAAGCCGCAGTCGGGAATATGAGCGATGAGGTGCAGCAGGGCTTCGCGGATATGAAATCCTCTATCAGTGAACTGAGTTCTCAGACCAGTTCTCTTGGCAGTGCGATTCGCAGCCTTGGAGATACCTTCAATTCGGACTTCTTAAAGAGTCTGGGCAGCGGCATCAGCAAGGTCGGCGACACGGTCAATACGGTCACGAGCCTTGTGGATAAGCTGGGTTCCATGAAGAACACCATCGGCAACCTCGGAGGCACGATGCAGAACCTCGGCAATGTGCTCGGCACAGAGAACGGCGGCGGTCTGCTTTCCAACATTGGCAGTTTCCTGTCGAAGATCGGCAGTGCAGATGGCGGTCAGATCGTGTCGAAGTTCGGAGAAATGATCTCCGGGCTGACCTCCAAGATGGGTGGCCTCGGACAGGGAATTTCCGGTGTTCTCTCGAAGCTGGGAAGCCTTGGTTCCAGCGGTGGGGGAATTCTGTCGAATCTGGGCGGATTGCTCTCCGGCGTGGTATCGAAGATCGGCGGCTTAGGCGGCAGCCTTTCCGGCATCGTATCGACCATCGGTTCTTCGCTGGGCGATATCGCCGGAACAGTCGGTACAACGCTATCCGGTCTGCTCGGTTCTGTGGGTACGACCGTATCTGGTCTGGCGGCTGGTGCCGGTTCAGCTTTAGCTGGTATCGCTTCCTCTGCTGGAGGCGTGCTTGCTTCGGCAGGCACTGCTTTAGCAGGTCTGGCCGGTCCTGCCGGTATTGCTGTGGCAGCAGTTGGCGGCATCGGTCTTGGACTGACCGCCCTCTGGAAAAACTGCGACAGCTTCCGGGAGGGTGTTACGAATATCTGGAACAAGGTCACTTCGGTATTCACCAAGGGAGTGTCGGCCATCAAGAATGGTATCTCCAATGCAGCATCCGCGATTGGAAACGTCGCTTCCTCTATCTGGGGAGGTATTAAGAATGTGGCTTCCTCGGCGGTCAGCTGGGGTAAGGACATCGTTGGCGGCATCGCCGGAGGTATCAAGAAGGGCGTCAGCTGGGTCGGCAATGCGGTCAAGAGTGTGGCAAGCGGTATCCGCTCTTTCCTTCACTTCTCTGTGCCGGACGAAGGTCCTCTGGCAGATGCGGACACCTACATGCCGGATTTCATGAAGCTGCTTTCGGGCGGCATCAAGAAAGGCGAGGGTGGTCTGATCAGCCAGATCAAGTCAATGGCAGCAAAGGTACAGCAGGGTATGGAGGGCATCAGTTCCTTCACCCTGCCGGAACTGACCCTGCCGCATTTCGATGGCTCTGGCTGGAACTTCCCACAGGCAGCTCTGGCCGGAGGCGGCACCACCCGGACGACCAACCTTGGCGGTGTGTATATCACGGTCAACGGCTATAACGCTCGGAACGACGATGAACTCGCACAGACCGTTGCCGATAAGATTAACGGCATGATCCACGAAGATGACTCTGTATTCAAGTAAGGAGGTAGATGCGTATGGGCTACAATGCCCCAAAGCAGACAGTATCGCAGTTTCAGCTTAAAGGCAGATACGCCAGACAGTATCTGTCCTTTGCCGGGAAGTCCAGCAAGGACTACCTATTATATTTGTCTGGCCCCGGTGTGTATGATTCCCCGGCTGCGGATGTGGAGAGCACCTCCGTACCCGGCAGGAACGGGGACATCCTCACCGAGAATGCAAAGGCAGGCAAAAGAAGATATCAGAACGTGGATATCAAGTACAAGGCGTTTTTCTTTAACGGCCTGCCTGCCAAGACCGCAGCAGTCAAGGCATGGCTGTTATCTCCGATTGGGTATCAGAAATTGCAGGACACCTACGACCCGGATTTCTTCCGGATGGCGGTCTGCAAAGATGCCCTTGCCTTTGATGTGACCGCCCAAAAAGCCGCTGAGATGGAACTGACCTTCAACTGTAAGCCCCAGCGATGGAGCGTGGACGGGCAGAGAAGCATCTGGCTGGAGAGCAGGGCGACCTTAAAGAATCCTTTTGCTTTCCCGGCACAGCCCATCTTCAAGGTCTATGGAGACAGTGGTGGTGAGCTCTATGTGGGCGAGGAGAAAATCACCATCCACAGTATCAAGGACTATGTGCTGCTCAACTGTGAGACGCACAATGCTTACAATGCCGCCGGATTCTGTAATGAGACCATTCTCTCGGATGATTTCCCGGAACTGCCGGAGGGCAAGACACAGATCACATGGACAGGCGGTATCACAGCGGTGGAGGTTATTCCCCGCTGGTGGACGCTTTGAGGGGAGGTGCAGCCAGTGATCCCATGTTTATACGCATCAACTGAAATGAAGTTTGACCATAACGGCATAGGAAAGCTGGCAGATGCACAGTCCTGTACGGTGACCGAAAAGCGAAACGGAAGCTATGAACTGAAGCTGGTCTGTCCGGCAGATGGCATCCATGCTGAGATGCTGGAGGAGGGGAATATCATCCTTGCCAAGCCATCGGATACGATGCAGCCCCAGCCGTTCCGTATCTACAAGATCACCACACCTATTGATGGGAAGCTGGAAGTGCAGGCACGGCACATTTCCTACCAGCTGAACTTTATTACAGTTTCTCCATTCTCAGTGAGCGGATGTGTGGGAGCAATGCAGGGGTTAAAAAGCCATGCGGCTTCCGACTGCCCATTTGATGTCTGGACGGATGTGGAATCCAGCGCGACCTTTACACTTGGTGTTCCATCTTCCTTCCGAAACTGTCTGGGCGGCATGGATGCCTCGGTGCTGGCCACCTTTGGCGGTGAGTTCAAGTGGGACCGATATACAGTCAAGTTCCATAAGGCCAGAGGTGCAGACCACAATGTCCATATCGTCTACGGCAAGAATCTGACGGATTTCAAGATGGAGAAATCCATCGAAAACACCATTACAGGAGTGCATCCGTACTGGGTGGATAATGAAACCCAGGCGGTCATGGAGCTGCCGGAAAAAGTGGTTATGGTCAGCCGAAAATCTGTGCCCTATCAGAAGATTACGGTGCTAGACTGCACCAGTGCCTTTCAAGAAAAGCCGTCCGAAGCAGCACTTCGGGAGTATGCACAGAACTATATCGATACGACCAGCCTGACAGAGCCGGAAATTGATATCAAAATCGATTTCATCCAGCTTTGGAATACACCGGGATATGAGGATGTCGTGGAAGCAGAACAGGTATCGCTCTGTGATACGGTCCATGTGTATATCTCGAAGCTGGGCATTGAGGCCAGTTCCAAAGTTACAGAAACCGAGTACGATTCGCTGCTGGAACGGTACAACAGCATCACACTGTCGAATTCTACTGTCAGCAGTCGGAATTCCTCCCTGACAAGTTCTCTTAACAGTATCCGAAATACGGCAACTGCGGCATACGATACCGCAGTCCGTGTGGAAACAGCAGTGGGAGAGCAGATGGGCGGCATTTCAGCTTCCATCATCTACGATGGCGCGCTGTTTGCGGCACTGTTCGGCCTTCATTACAAAAATGAAACCGACAGCAAGGGCAACACGACACGGTATGCTTTTAATGCAGCAACCCTGAAGCAGTCAACAATCGCGTGGAAAAATAGTCCTGTGGGGTTATTTGTTTCCACGGATGGCGGAAAGACATGGGGATATGGCTGGGAGTCAGATGATTCCGCAGTTAAAACGGCGATCCTGCTGGAACAGACCTTAAAAGAACTGGACGACCGCTACAAGAAAGCGACTGAGTTGTCCGAGGAGTTGCTGGAAGAACTGGATGAGCGGTACAAAACAGCGACTGGCCTCTCTGCCGAACTTCAGGAGGAACTCGACCAGCGGTACGAAACAGCAAAGAAGCTGTCTAAGGAACTGTATGAAGAGTTAGACAGAAGATATGGCAGCGTTACGGAAATCTCAGAAGATTTGCAAAAGGAACTGGATGCGAAGTACCAGTCGAGTATCCCGGTGTCGGAAACTGCGCCGGAGAAGCCGAAAACAGATGCATTGTGGGTCGATAAGAAGAATTTACGGCTGAAGCTGTGGGATGGAGAAAACTGGCTGACTGTTGGGTATGAGCCGGATGATCCGGAAGAACCAGAGAAACCAGGAGAACCGGATACTCCCGGTCAGGAAGGAGGCGAGAGCGATGGCGGTGAAGAAAACCCAGAAGGTGGAAACACAGGAAGCACTGGAGACGGCGGCGATAGCAGCGAAACCAGTCCGGATCTTTCAGGAGGTTGAGTTGTCTTTCACGGAAAACCTGATCCCGGTGCAGATCCCGGTCAAGCAGTTTGACAATCAGGCGAGGAAAGTCAGATGTCGTTTGTATCAGAACTCGGTGGAATATGTTGTGCCGGAGGGCACCATCATCAGCTATTCGGGAACAAGACCGGATGGGGCGGTGTTCCAGTATTCCAGCGAATCCAGACCAGAGCTTGTGTTTGTGAATTCCGGTACGATCATCCTGACAGTCACTTCTTTTATGACGGAAGTATATGGCCGTTTTCCCATTGACATTTACCTTCTTTCCGATGAAGGGGATGTGCTGGGAATGTTCAACCTGACACTGAACGTGGCACGGGCGGCAATCACGAACCGGAAAATCGTGACATTGACTTATAAGCAGTGTGTGGATGCAACAACAGCTGGAATTCAGGGATTCTATATTTCCGAAGATGGATACCTTGTCATGGAATCAGACGATGAACTGGGTCTGATGAAAGGTTCCTATTCCAGCACGATGGAAAAGGTGGCAACAGATGTGTATGACAAGATGGTCAACACTTTTATTGATGGAAACGGATATCTGAATTTTCAGTCCTGGGATGATCTGGGGCTTGTGTTTTCCTTGGATGAAGAATCACAGCTGCTCATCCAGTATGGAGAAGAAAAAAACAAGGATGCTGGATGACCAGCAGAAAGGAGATACAATGGGAGAATTTCTTGGAAAGAGAGTGGTTCCCCGGCATGAGGGAGACTGGGACAAAGCGAGAAGCTATGAACCGCTGATGATCGTCCTTGATCCGGAAACGGGGGATGGCTATATCAGCCGGTATGATGTTCCTGTCGGCACCCTGCTCACAAATGAGCATTACTGGGCAAAGTGCAGTCATTTCAACGCCCAGATGCACCGTCTGGAAACGGATGTGGCAGAAGATGTGGAAGGAATGCACAGTGACCTTGCCAGCACGAAATCTGCGATGAGTGAGGAACTTTCGCAGACCCATGAAAAAATGGCGGAGGAGCTTTCGGAAACAGAAAACAGGATGGGAGAAAAGGTGGATGCCGCAACATCTGCCATGAAAGATACCCAAGACAGCATGGATGCAGCGGTCACCCAGATGAATAAGCGTCTGGATGCAAATGTGACAGCTTCAACAGATGGGAATGCGGATTACGCTGCGGAACTGGTGGATACCAGAGTGGACAGCGAAGGAACCACCTATCCGAGTTCCGGGGAAGCTATCCGCAGCATTACGGCAGGTCTGGTAAGAAAAATCGTCCCGGCGGATTGGGGAACCGCAACCCGGAATGAGAATACTGTCCAGAACAGCATGGAAGGCTCGGCCGTTCATTGTGTGGTTCATCATGTTTCAGGCTATACAGGAACCTTTCTCGGCTTTTTCGGCCCATATGAAGAATGTAAGGAAAAGACATTCCGGGTCGTTATTCTGAGCAATCAGGTGCCGTATGAAGGACAGGCCATCATTACCAATTACCCGAATGCGTGGGGCAGTAACGATGGCAAGGTTGGATGCGTTGTCCTTGGAAACGTAAAACTGAATGAGGAAAACGGCTATCTGACAGCGTTTGATCTGGATCTTTCTGAAAGCCGCTGGGAAGAGTTTGTAACGAAGTACACAGCATCAAAGAAACTTTATTTCTGTGTTCGTCGGGAGAGTGCGGCGGCGCAGGACAGCGAGTTCTATGTGTATGCGTATGAAACGACTGCGCTTAAGGATCTTGGATGGAAGTATGTTTCCGAGCATGACCGGCTGCGGATGCTGGAGCAGGAGATCATCAATGCCAGAGGCGGGGAAGTCTCCCTGCCACAGCTTCTTCAGGCACATGAAGCAATTCTGAAAGAAGTGACCGACTGCCATACAGATTCTACAGGTGTGGAATATAACAGCCTGTCTGACCGACTGAAGCTGATCGATGCGATGGCGGTGCCGAGATTACCTGTTGCTTCCTATTTTGGACCGAAAGACAATGAGAACGGTGCATTGAATAAGGGTGTGACAGGCGCAGAGGTAGACGGACAGAATGTGATCTTCCGGTTTGACCACACAGCGTATGTTACACAGTATGAAAAGACCCATTGGTCATCCGTGCATTTCACATACTGCATTTCCTATGAGCAGATGATGAAGCTGAAGCGGCTGGACCGTCTGTATCTGGAACTGGATTTTGAAGGCATCGGGCCGGAAGGAAACAAGACCCATGAGGGTGAAGAACTGAAAATCCAGTTTTATGTGAACGGAACGAGCAACTGGGCATCTACGATCAATCCGATCACAGGCACATCGGTGGTGATCGGTTCCAGAGTCTTCTTTTTGCTGGAGCAGGAACTGGTGGAGAAGGTGCTGGCAAAGGAAAAGCCTCTGTATATCCTTTTTGCAGGAAATTTTCTGAACAATGATGTTGTAAAGGACTTGGGACAGATCCAGCTTACGACCTCTATTGTGAATCAGCAGTCTTCCAGTGGACGGTCGCAGTTTATAAGTCATACGGATCATGCGGAGACAGCGGCATTTGCCAATGAAGCCGGAAATGCTGTTCATGCAGAAGATGCAGTGAAGGCAGAAAAAGCGGACTATGCTGGCAGTGCAGGGAGTGCCGTGATTGCAGATAACTTCTTCCTCGTTCCGGCAGATGAACTTCTGAACCGTCCGGGAGAGCGTTATTCGTTAGGATTAGATACACTGGCGTACCCGGAACAATATCCCTATGCCTATCGCTATGGATTCCAGAGTACCAGCAACCGGGCAAGTGCTAAGATCAGCGGCACAGGCTTTGATCAGGTGGTAGAGTTCAGTATCGGCTTGAGCAAGGAATCTGACCAGCCGCATAATCAGGGATATACAAAACTTTTGAACGGCATGATGTCCTTTGATGAAATGCTCCAGAAGTTTGAGGAAGGGTATGCATACTGCTATATCTGCTCAATTGAAGAGTACGAAGGTTATCCCGAAGGCGTTCAGGGCGGTGCCTATGATAACCGGCTGCTGATCGCCTATTATCTGAATGATAAATTCACAAATCCAATCAATGTGGCACCTGTGCTGAAGCGTACCATTTATGGAAATCGAAAGATGTATGTCTGGAGATTTGTCTTTACTCAGGAAATGCTTGAATCCATTCAAACACAGAAGGATGCCGGAACGTTCAAGCCGAGCTGGTTCGGCATCTGGAATACGCTGAAGCATTCTGGAGACGAGCCTGTCCTGTGGACACCGAAGTGGTACTGGCAGGACTATGCCTTTGCAGATGACAGCTTTTCCAATGAAGATATGGCGACGTTTTTCCAGAGTAAGTACACCTATTGGGGTTCTTATGTGAACCACGGGAAGCTGAAAGAACGCTTTGCGGAGGTGGATACTTCTCTGGAACAGCTGGAGTCCGGTGTGGAGAAGGTAGAAGAAACGCTGAATGAGCAGGAAGAACGGATCAAGAAGCTGGAGAAGCCGACTGCGCTGACCGGCATTGTCTGCTGGGGGGATTCCCTTACTGCTGGCGGTGGATGGACATCCACGCTTCAGAAGCTGTCCGGGATTCCGGTCTACAATGGCGGTACCGGTGGTGAGAATGCCAGAACCATTGCTGCTCGTCAGGGTGCCGATGTGATGCTGGTCAATAACATCACCATTCCGGCCGCCTGTGAGCCTGTGACGATTGCCGTGCGGAAAACGGATTCCGGTATCTTGACGGAAGAAGGCTACAAGGTGACGCCGCTTTTGCAGGGTGGAGCCCATGTCAATCCGGTCAAAATTGGAAATGTGGAAGGCTCACTCCGCTGGACTGGAACAAACTATGCGGATACCAATGGTATCTGGACGTTTACAAGGTCAGTGGCAGGGGAAGCTGTCACGATCAAGCGTCCGACTGCCATCCGTACTGCATTTGACCGGCTGCACAATCAGGCTTCCGAGGTGATGATCCTTTTCATCGGGCAGAACGGCGGTTATGCAGATCTTGCAGACCTGATCCGGATGCATCAGCAGATGATCAGCCACTTCAAGGGAAAGGAATATCTGGTACTGGGCCTGTCGTCTGGCACGGAAAGCCAGCGTGCAGAGTATGAAAAGCAGATGAAGCAGACATTTGGCCGTCGCTTTGTCAGCCTCAGAGAGTATCTGGCTCATCCGGTATATGACACCGATGGAAAGACCGTCATCAGCTGCTATGGTCTGGACGATGCCGGTCTTGATCCTACGGATGCAGACATTGAGCGCATCAAACTGGGACAAGTCCCTCAGACACTTCTGGCGGATTCCGTCCATTACACAGCCGCAACCAAGACGGTCATCGGAACGATGCTGTATAAGAAAATGGTCGAACTTGGAATTCTGGAACAGTAAGAAGAAAGGATAACAAAATGAAGAAACGATATATCGAAAAAAATATTCGGGGGGGGGTAATCCCCAACCACCTTAAGAAAAGAACTCCTCCCTGACCGGAAGCCATCCGAAACTGTTATGAGGGCAGCCGGATGAATGCCGGCAGGAAGGAGATTTTTTATGGGAACTTTTAAGGGTAAGCGGATCATTCCGAAGCATGATGGTGTGTGGGATCAGAGAAAAGAGTACGAGGAACTGACGATCGTTCTGGATGCGGAAAGCGGAGATGGCTACATTTCCAGAAAGCCGGTCCCTGCTGGTACGGCACTGACGGACCAGAATTACTGGAGCCTGTGCAGCCAGTTTAACGCTCAGATGCACCGTCTGGAAACGGACGTTGCAGCAGATGTGGAAGCAATGCACAAGGATCTTTCAGAAACAAAAGCTTCCATGAGCAAGGAAGTATCGGAAGCAGAGAGCCGGGTAAACACCAAGGTGTCCGATGCGCAGACCGCCATGCAGAAAACAGAGAATGCCATGAACACGGCGGTGGAGCAGCTGAATAAGCGGCTGGATGCAAATGTGACGGCATCTACGGACAGTAAGGCGGATTATGCAGCCGAACTGGTCGATGTCCGGGTTGGACAGGACGGAACGGTGTATCCCTCTGCAGGAGAGGCAATCCGTGGGCAGTACAGTCAGGCTGTGCAGGAGGGAATTACGGGCGCAAAGCTGGCACTTGCCGGTTCAAACGGCAATCTGGGCGATGTGTTTCCGAAGGCAGTGATGCCGGTCCTTCTGGGAGCCAAGTGCGAAGCAGGAGAATTTCTGGATTACCGGATCACGGGAACCACGGACTACGGTCAGTTCTACCATCGCTTTACCAATATGCTGATGGGCAAATTCCGAAAATATCTGTTCATTTCCAAGATTCGGGAGATTTCCGGTTCCTGCGCCGGTGTGAGCTGCTACCAGTATGATGTCAAAGGCACAAATCTGAATACTCATGTGACAAAAGTTGTGAGGGTCGCTCACGGAAGCGAGATCTATGCGGTGTTCTTCGGAGAGATTTTGGAGAATGCATATCGGCTGGACATTTCGCCGTGCGTTGCAAGAAAGGAAGCCGTCGTAGAGTGCGACAGCCGTTGTGTTCTGCTGGACGTGACTGGTCAGAGCGATGAGGAACTGCAGGCACTCCTTTCCAGGATCGGCAGCAGTCCGGTTGAGGAGAGCATCCTTCAGTATTATGAGACATGGGGCGTGGCAGGAAAAGTCATGAGCGTTCCGTATGCAGACAGCACCGGTATTTCAGACCAGGCACGGGAAATGCTGGGCAATGTGGCCTATGGATGTCCGGCCTTTTCGGAACTGCTCCCGTTTGGTGGGAAGTTTCAGGAGAAGGACAGCACTTATGCGTGGGCAAAGACAACCGTGACCCGCAGTGCAGACTGGGGTGTGTTTGGCGGGCTTCGGCTGAGTGGTCTGGCTGCCGGGAAGTACCTTGTCTTTGGCAGGGTGGAATCCGTAGAATCAGAGGACGCACAGCTGGGAGAGGTCTCCATTGGCATCATCGAACCGGGCATTGCAAACTGGGCAAAACGTATGCCGTGCGGTGTATTGAACAAGAGCAGACTGCCGTTCCAGATGAGTCTGGTCTATGACTATGCAGGGGGAAAAGAGTTCCTGAATTTTGCGGTGCAGTTGACGGGCTCCAATTATACGTCCTTTGTTGTGACCATGTGGGTGCTGAACGTGACCGGGCTTTCCGAAGAGGAAATCGAAGCGATCAGCCATAGCAGCATAACGGAACGTGCCGCCGCTGTAAAGAATGCGACACACGCAATCCTGGCAGAAAACACCGTTCATGCTGATAGCGCAGATAAGGCGAAAGAGGCCGACCATGCAGTGTTGGCGGATAAAGTTCAAAATGCAGAGAAATCGGATGAGGCAGATACCGCTGGATATGCGGCTCTATCTGGGAACTGGAAAGGAAAGAAGGCATTGGTCATTGGTGACAGCATTACGGCGGCTGGAAAATGGCAAAAGAAGCTGGAAGAACTGCTGGGAATGACCGTTGCCACCCATGCCAAGGGTGGTATCGGAATCCTTCGGATGACGGATGGTGACAACGGTCTGAATGGGACGTACAATGCAGAAACGGATAAGAATGGCGTTCTGCGGCCGCTGATGGCTGCCGATGTGGAAGGCGTCAGCCTGATCGTTGTACTTCCGGCCTACAACGAAAGAGCAACGGCTCTTGGCTCGGTCGGAGACTGTCATCCGGAGCAGCAAACCATCTGCGGGCGAATCCAGTATCTTTTGAACCGCATCTATGAAGAACTGGAGGATGCCGGAAACCTGACCTGTCATGTGCTGGTGGCAACGCCGCACTGTGCAGGCAAGTATCCGTATGTGGATGCGGACGGATATGAGGAGTATCCGGTCGGGACAGGCCAGACGATGGAAAAGCTGTCGGATACAATCAAGGCTGTGGCACAGGCAAATAATGTGGCGGTCTGTGACCTCTGGCATGAGAGTGGAATTGGCCGCAGGACGTGGGGCGTCTTTGGCGCACAGAAGAACGCTGTGAACGAGCAGTACGCCAAGTATCAGTTGGATGCATCGGGCAAGGTAGTAGGAAGCACGCCGCAGCGGTATGTGAACGGACAGTCCTATTATCAGAAGCGGAACGGCAGCATCGTATTGGAAAAATACACAGGTTCTTCTCCATATCCGTTCAATGGTGACCAGCTCCATTGCAGCACAGAGGGATATGCCAGAATCGGAGAGTGCATCGTGGGAGCGGTGATCCGGGTATTCGGAAAATAAATTTCCACCAATTTTCACGGACATACTTCTATTTGTCCGGAAAGAGGTGTTCATGATAGAAGGAGTTTTTTACGCAGGGGCGGCAGAGATACCGCCTATTTTTTATGCCCGAAAAGGGCTGGAAAGGACAAGAGTATGCAGAATGTAATCAACAAGATCGAGTTCATGTTCGCAGGGCTGGGCGGTTTCCTCGGCTGGTTCTTTGGCGGTTTTGATGGCTTCCTGTATGCACTGGTGGTGTTTGTGGTCTGCGACTACTTCACCGGAGTGCTGGCGGCAGCTATCAAGCATGAACTGTCCTCGGAGGTAGGCTTCCGGGGCATTGCCAAGAAGGTGTGCATCTTTATTCTGGTGGGGATCGCCAACATCATTGACACACAGGTGTTGCAGAATGGCTCCGCCATTCGCACGGCAGTGGTTTTCTTCTATCTGGCAAACGAGGGCTTAAGCTGCCTTGAGAACGCAGCCGTTATTGGCCTTCCGGTGCCGGACAAGCTGAAGGAGATGCTGGCACAGCTGAGAGAGGAAAAGAGCAATAAGCAGAACAAGGAATAAGGAAACCGGGGAGAGGTAAAGAGCCTCTCCTTCATTATTAATAGGAGGCAATCACTATGAGTAAGAAAGAGTACCCTGCCAAGCTGACCAATGGCTATTACCGTGTACGGGAGCTTTGGGAAGATGAGGCTTCCCAGCTGGGAGCCTACCGCCTGCTGGCAAACGCAAAGGCAAAGTGCGATGAGAACCCCGGTAGCCGTGTGTTTGATGATGACGGCAACGTGATCTACCCGGAGGAAGAGGTTCCGGTCACTGGGGCAGAGGAAGAGGAGGAACACCCGGTACAGGACAAGCTGGAAGAAAAGAAACCGGAAGAGACTGAATCCCCGGAAATTGAGGAACCGTCCAAATCCGAAGCGGATGAAACGGAAAACACGGAAGGTCCGGATGAGGAATTCCCGCCCGCAGAGGAACTTCCAGCGGCAATCGCCTACGGCAAACTCAAGACCCTTATGAATATCCGCAAAAAGCCGGATACCAGTGCGGAGATCGTCACGGTCTACAAGAAAAACACGCTGGTGGAAGTCGTGGAATTCTGTGACGGCTGGCTGAAGATCAAATGCCCGGAGGCAGAAAGCGGCATGGCGTATGTGCTCAACAGCGCAGATACCTACGCCTTTACGGCGAGCCGGATCTATGAGGTCCGCCCCGGCGACAATCTGTGGAAGATCGCAGAGCAGGAACTGGGAAATGGAAACCGTTGTGCGGATATCCGCATTCTCAATGGCATGACGTCCAATGCCATCCGGGTCGGTATGAAACTGCTGATCCCTTAAACACAACAGAATCAGTATACAAGGCTCGGAGAAATCCGGGCATTATCTTTTTTCAGGAGGAAATCATTATGGGATATACCAATAGTCCACTCGTTGTTTATACAAAACTCTCCCCGAACCATTCCGGGCAGAGAACGCACAGCATCGACCGCATCACCCCGCATTGTGTGGTTGGTCAGCTTTCGGCGGAAAGCATCTGCGGCTGTTTTACCAGCACGAGCCGTCAGGCCAGCTGTAATTACGGCATCGGCACAGATGGCCGTGTGTCACTGTGTGTTGAGGAGAAGAATCGCAGCTGGTGTTCGTCCAGCAATGCCAATGACCAGAGGGCAGTCACCATCGAGTGTGCCAGCGATAAGGTGGAGCCGTATGCGATGAACAGTGCGGTGTATGCTTCGCTCATCAAACTCTGTATTGATATCTGCCAGCGCAATGGAAAGAAGAAGCTGCTGTGGCTGGGAGATAAGGACAAGACTCTTAATTATGCTCCAGCAGCAGACGAGATGGTGCTGACAGTCCACCGCTGGTTTGCGAACAAAAGTTGCCCTGGCAACTGGCTGTATGCCCGTCTGGGTGATCTGGCCGCAAAGGTGACAGCGGCACTGGGAGGTTCTTCTTCATCCGGTATGCAGACATCTGCCTTGAAGGATCTGTCAGAAGCAGAAGCCGTGGCAAAAATCGGGCCGCTGTTTACTGAAAATCAGAAAACCTCTGGTATTTTGGCCTGTGTTTCGATGGCGCAGTTCATTCTGGAGTCCGGGTACGGCAAATCCGAGCTGGCACAGAATGCCAATAACTGCTTCGGTATGAAAACTTCGCTGTCCGGAAACACCTGGGCGAATTCTGTATGGGATGGCAAGTCCGTCTACACGAAGAAAACGCAGGAGCAAAACCCGGACGGCTCTATGGTCACCATCACAGCAGACTTCCGGAAGTACAGCTGCGTGGAGGATTCCATTGCCGACCATGCGGCATATTTGCTTGGTGCGATGAACGGCAGCAAGAAACGCTATGAGGGTCTGGCGGGTTGCACGGATTATAAGAAAGCAGTGCAGATCATCAAGGATGGCGGATACGCCACCAGTCTTACCTATGTGCAGAATCTTTGCAGTATCATCGAGCGTTGGAACCTTACGCAGTATGATGTGGCAAAGGCTTCTGAAGGTACGGTCATCTCCGGCTGGTACCGTGTCCGCAAAAGCTGGCAGAACGCTTCTTCGCAGAAGGGGGCCTTCCATGATCTGGCCTATGCCAAGCAGTGTGCAGATGCCAATCCGGGCTATTTTGTCTATGATCCGGCTGGTAAGGCGGTCTATCCGGAAGTGAAAGCAAACTGCCCGTATGCGGTACGGGTTTCTATCAGTGACCTCAATATCCGCAAGGGACCTGGTACGAACCATGCAAAGACTGGAAAGTACACCGGGAAGGGTGTATTCACCATCGTTGAGGAAGCAGACGGCGAGGGTGCATCCCGTTGGGGCCTGCTGAAAGCCTACGCTGACAAGCGTGATGGCTGGATCAGCCTGGACTTTGCCAAGAAGCTGTAAGAAATGCGGCTCTGCCTTTGGAGGCAGGGTCTTTACATAGAGGATGGTGCAGATAGAACAATAATCGAGCAGATTATTCTCCGTCTTTCTGCGCCGAAATTACTTGATAATATCACTCTTTAGAGGGAATATGTGACTGCCCGAAGAGAAAAGCAGATGGGCGGAAAGGAGAGAACAAGATGAGTACAGCAAATGATTTCCTACAGAAATTGCAGAGTGCAACAGTAAAAAGCACCGTACAGCAAAAACAGAAAGGCCGTCCGAATGCTTCGGCAGCCGAACTCTCAAAGCTGTTGAAGGCGGCGACTGGGCAGAGCGAATCGGTTCTGCCAGACCCTACATTTGTGGACCGGAAGCCTGTGCAGAAAGAAGAATCCCGTGAAACTGTTAAGAAACAAAATGATGCAGCTGACCTCTCTGAGAAAAAGGTGGCTGCATCTTCTTTTTTGCAGGAAAGCGTTGTGCGCCAAGGGATGTCTACCCAACAAAAAGCAAAAAAAGCAAAGTTGCCATCATCCGAGCAAAAGGAAAATGGCGATGCCGGAATTGCAGCCCTGATCGAGAAGGCTCTGGCTGCAAAGGAAAAAATGCAGCAGACAGTTCCAGTCATGGAGCGGGTAGGCGGGATGCGGAGTGAGTTCGAGGCGGTTTTCCAGCCGCAGGCAGAAGCACCAAAGGAAGAGAACGGTTTCATTTCCACGGCATCTTTCCGCAGGACAAAGAAAAAGGAAGGACGCCTGAACGTAGCCGCCTACATTCGTGTTTCAACCGATTCCAGCGACCAGGAAAATTCCTACGAAACGCAGGAACGGTATTTCCAGCAGCTGATTGAAAACAATCCGGACTGGAATCCGGTCGGCGTTTATTCGGATTACGGTATTTCGGGAACAGTAAAGGAAAGGCGAGTCGGATTTAAGAGGCTTCTGCGCCACTGTGGGGAAGGCAAGATCGACCGCATTGTGTGCAAGTCAATTTCCCGATTTTCCAGAAATACGGCGGATTTTATGACTTCCCTCGATATCCTGCATGACAACGATGTCACGATCCTTTTTGAAAAAGAGAATCTGGACACGGCTGACCCGACCAGTGATTTTATCCTGACCACACTGGCAGCCATTGCCCAGGAGGAAAGCAGGAGCATATCCAACAATATCAATCTTAGCAATAAGATGCGCTATCCGAAAGGCGAGGTAAAGAATCTGGTCATGTACGGATACCGCTACAATGGAAAAATGGTCACGACAGAAAGCGGCTACCAGTGCAAGGATATTGAGATTGTGGAGGAAGAAGCCGAAGTTGTGCGCCGGATTTTTCAGGAGGTGGCAGATGGGACTTCCTATACGGACGTTGCCAGGGGCTTGAACCATGACCGGATTCCTGCTCCTGAGACCGTGGCAGTGAGGGCAAGGAAAAAGAACTCCAAGAAAGGACAGCTGAACAGTGACCTGGAAGAAGGCTGGACGGGAAGAATCATTTCTCAGATGGTACAGAGAGAGCGCTACATGGGAGCCGTCCTGCTCCAGAAAAAATACACGGTGGATTTTCTGAATCATAATACGCAGCGGAATAACGGAGAACTTCCGCAATATCTGGTGAAGAACCACCATCCGGCTATCATTGATGAAGAACTGTTTGAAGCAGTTCAGGAAATAAGAAGGGCAAGAACTGCCAAGAGAAAAAAGGAAGGAAAGAAAGAGGTTAAGCCATTTTCAGGGAGGATTTTGTGTGGGGAATGCGGCAGATTTTTCCGTGTGAGAAATTCCCAATACTATCCGGTTTGGTATTGCCCGACAGCGGAGATTTACAATGGGAAGAGAATCTGCCATACCGAAAAAGTCTATGAGGAACAGATTATCAGAGCCTTTCGTAAAGCAGTCATTGAGCGGTTCCGGCTGAGCGCACAGCCCATTCACGATAACGTGGAAGTGGCAGACATTATGAGCGGCCGTTACGGAGAGCAGTTTGAAGGGTTTACAAAGGAAGCGGATGACTTTGTTCCGCAGATGATCAAACGGTTGGAGAACATCCAGCATACGGACTTTATGGAACGGGACCGCGCCTTTTACAAACGGCAGATTGCTACCCTTCAGATTGGGATGGAAAGCAGCGGAAAGAAGCTGCGCCTTCTGGAAAGCCAGAACGATGTGATGCAGACCAGACGGGAACTGCTGGGAGATGAAAGCATCGACGAGGCGGTCATTCGGTGCAATGCGGAGAAAATCGGACGCCTGAAAGAAAAACTCGACCGGGATACGGATGAGAAAAAGCATCTGGAAGAACGGCTGGAATATCTGGAAGGCTATTGGGAGGACTTGGAGAAAGACTATGAGGGAAGGGAGCGGGCAATCGAATGGATGAAGGAACTTCCGAAAGGAAGAGACGGCGTGGTGCAGTTTTTGAATGGGATGACCACGGATTACTGCAGAGCGTTTGTTCTTTCTATTACCGTTCACTCACCTTTGAACTACACCGTCCATTGGTATGATGATACCAGAACGGAGGTGGTCATGTACAGCAACGTGGAAGATTACCGGTACACGGCATCCTATTTTGACGGACAGGCCATGAGGGATAGCTGTTACCGGAAAAAGTATGCCAAGAAAGGGTGATGGAAAATGTCAGAAGTTTTAAGAATGATAAAGGAAGCGGCGGCAAAAAAGGCTGCCCAGGAAAAGCCAAAAGAACTGAGAGTGGCGGCTTACTGCAGGGTATCCACGGATTTGGATGAGCAGAAAACTTCGTACCTGACCCAGAAGGCGTTTTATACGGATATGATACAGCGGCATCCGGGCTGGATATTCGCAGGCATTTATGCGGATGAGGGAATCACCGGAACCAGCCGCCTGCGCAGGGATGAGTTCAACCAGATGCTGGAGGATGCAAAGCAGGGAAAAATTGATTTTATTGTGACAAAATCCATATCGAGATTTGCACGAAACACTGTGGACACCCTCGACAGCGTAAGGCAGCTGAAACAGCTGACACCTCCTGTTGGCATCTTTTTTGAAAAAGAAAACATCAATACACTGGATTCCACCAGTGAGGTGATCCTGACCATTTACTCCGCACTTGCACAGGAAGAGAGCCATTCCATTTCGGATAACATCCACTGGTCTTATCAGAAGCGGTTCCAGGAAGGAAAGCCGATGGTCCATCTAAGCCGGATGATCGGATATGACAAAGGGGAAAACGGAGAATGGATCATCAATGAAGAACAGGCGGAACCGGTGCGTTACCTTTTTCGGAGATATGCCTGCGGAGCCGGCCGTGCAACTATTATCAACGAGATGAATGGGCGAGGCTGGAAAACGGTATCCGGCACGGCATGGAATCCCAGCAGCTTCTCCAATGTAATCCTAAACGAGAAGTATGTGGGCGATTTGGAAATGCAGAAATATGTGACTAGCAATTTCCTTTCCCATAAGGCGGTCCCGAACAGGGGGCAGCTTCCAAAGTATTACATCCGGAATCATCATGCGCCGATCATCGACCGGGCGACCTGGCTGATCGTGCAAAGTGAAATGAAACGGAGACCACCGCTGGTAAGCCGTGATCCTCTCAATATCTGCTATGTAAACCTTTCGTGTCCGGCGTGTGGAAAGTCGCTGGTCCACAAGAGGAGAAAGATTGCCGCATACTGGGTGGATGCAGAGTCCATTGAAGATACGGAGGAACGGCAGGGCATTCCGATTTATGGCGTTGGGAAGATGCGCTGTTCGGATAAAGACTGCACAGAGGAACTTTATGAGATTGCGATTGAACAGGGTTTTATGGAGATGCTCTATCGCCTGAAACGTGATTATGAGGAAAACAAAGAGCAGTCGGAGCTTGCGGTCAAATACCGCAAATGCCAGAAAGAGCCGGAAGACCATTCGGGACGGATTTTGGAACTCAGAGAACTGCTTCAGAAGCTGGAACAGGAAAGTAAACGTCTTCTGAAAAAGCAGATGGAAGCGCAGAAGAAAATGGCAGAGCAGGAACGGGTTCTCCTGCAGGAGAACTTACAGGAATCCATTCGGGATGGAAGCGTTCAGATGGCTGATATTATGGAAGGCATGGATCAACAGCGTGTGGATGGTGTTTACGCACCTGCGGCCGGAAGTGCCGAGGCAATGTACAATGAACTGCTGAAGGATATCCTGAAGCGGAAAGAAGAACTGGAAAATGAACTTCATACCTTGGAGCAGGGAAGTGAAGGCGGCATCATCCTGAAAAAACGGTATGAATATTTTTTGGAGGAACTGCTGGCCCTGCCGGAGCAAAACCGCTATGGACAGAAGCTGGTGGTACATGGTTTGGATGATAAAGAACCGCAGTGGACAGAATCCGGTGTGTTCTTGAGTACACCGGATATGCTGACCTTCAACCGGGAATTGTATGCTGTAACCATCGAATCCGGCAGGGTGGATGGAGATGTGATCCATTACCGGACGATTTACGGAATGGAGTTTACTGCTTTCGGAGCCAGAAGAACCATAAAGGATTTTAAGGATTACCGGATGTATGATCAGGACGGAACCCCGAAGTTTGCAGAAAATGAAGCAGAAATTCTTGGGGAAGCGGTTCAGATAGAGTATAAAAAGCGTCGAAACGGAAAGAAGATATGAGAAAAACGGAGGAGAGCACATGATACAGAAAAAAGTAGAAGTGATACCGGCTACAAAACGGTCGGTGAAAAACGGCGGTCAGCTGAAGGCACAGAGCAACATCCGTGTGGCGGCATACTGCCGAGTGTCCACCGGGGATGAAAGCCAGCAGACTTCCTATACCACGCAGAAAGCGTTCTACACAAACCTGATCACGAACAAGCCTGGATGGAGATTCGCAGGCATTTATGCAGATGAGGCAAAATCGGGTACCAGCAGGGAACACCGAGAGGACTTCAACCGTATGATGGCGGATGCCCTGGATGGGAAGCTGGATTATATCGTGACCAAATCGATCTCACGATTTGCCAGAAATACGGTGGACACCTTGAATTGTGTCCGCCAGCTTCGACAGCAGAATCCGCCTATTGGTGTTTACTTTGAGAAGGAAAACATTGATACGCTGGATGCGACCGGTGAGCTGATTCTTACCATTCTTTCTGCACTGGCCCAGGATGAGAGCCGTTCCATTTCGGACAACATCCGCTGGTCGATCCAGAAGAATTTCCAGGCAGGCAAGCCCAAGGTGGATCTGAACCGGATGCTGGGATATGACAAGGGTGCTAACGGCGAGTGGGTGATCAATCCGGAGCAGGCAAAGACAGTCCGCTATATTTTTGAGCGGTATGTCTGCGGTCAGACGGCGAACCGTATCGCAAAGGAACTGAATGAACTTGGCAGAAAGACGGTGAATAAACGGAACTGGACGGCAAGTTCCGTGCTCACGGTCCTTCGGAACGAAAAATATGTGGGCGACATTGAAATGCAGAAGACCATCACAAAAGATTTTCTCACCCATCGCTCCACGATCAATAAGGGAGAGGCTCCACGCTATTATGTCGAGAACCACCATGTCGGTATTATTGACCGCAGCACATGGGATAAGGCTCAGATGATGCTCTATGAAAAGCCACGAAAAGTCGGAGATTCGGCACCAGCCCAAAAGAAAAAGAGAGGTTATACCGGATCACCTTTCGGAAATCTGGTCTGCGGTGCGGTTCTTGAACATGGGGAAAGGGCTGGAAAGGAATGCGGTGAGGGATTCTTCCGTGTGACCTACACAGGTGTGGCAAACGGCTACACCGATGAGAGAAGTCTTGCGGCGACTGGCGGCGATACGGATATCTACCTTGAAAAGTACGCATACGCTTATCCCGTGTGGCGTTGCAAGCAGAAGATGGGAATGCGGGAAGGAGAAAAGCCCCGACAGAATGGAACACCGGACCAGAAGCTGTACTGCAGGGAAAAGCATGGGCGGCTGTCGGATGCCGAGAGAAAGGCAGCCAATGAAAGATGCCCTTCGGAGAGCATCCATGAATGTGCGCTGGAGCAGAGTTTCATGGAGATGCTGTACCGCCTGAAACGGGATTATGAGAAAAACCAGGATGCTTCGGAAATCTGCATTCTTTTTCAGAAAGCCTGTGAGCAGATGCGCCAACGGATGAAAGGAAACAGCGTATCCGTAGAAAGAATGGAAACGCTGGATGCCCAGATCAAGGAACTGGAAGAGAAACTGCAGGAGACGATTGGCCGGCAGGTCACAGCCATGCGGGATGCGGTGCTGGAGCAGAATCTGGAACTGAATGAATCACTGGCAGAGGGAAGCATCACGCTGGATGACATTGACAGTGATATCCGAAACGGACTGACGGCAAATGATATCGGCACGAGCTTTTACCACGTCGAATATGAGGAAGGTTCTGAAATCGAAGCTTATGCAAGTCTGGCAAAAGATATCAGACAGCGCATCGAGAGCTTCCGAAAGGAAAAAGAAACACTGAGTCAGGAGCAGGGAGCCTTGACAGGCATGAAGAAGAACTTTGAACTTTTCCTTGCCTGCCTGAAAGAATTGCCGGAACAGAATGCCGCCGGGATGCCGCTGAAGGTGAACGGGCTGGATGTGCAGGGCAGCCTGTTTCGGGATACGGATGGAAAGCCGATTGACGGTGCGGTCGCCAGTCTGAATCGCGGACGTCTGAAGATAACGCCGGAGAGGATTGCGGAAGCACCGGACCTGCTCCATTTTGAAAAGGGCATTTACTGCGCTTTTATGAAAAAGGGAACAGTGAAAGGCGACATGGTGCTTTATGAAACGAATTTCGGAGTGACGCTGCCTGCCTGTGGAAACCAGAGGACACTGACCAGCTTTCTTGGCTTCAAGAAATGCAGCCTTGATGGGCTGGTGACGCTGATCGATGCCCCATACCGAGTGTATGACAATACGGTCCAGTATCGCAGATACCTGAGAAGCAAAGCAAAACGAGCGCAGGTCGTATAAAGGAGAGAATGCCCTGTCGGATGTGTGAAAAACGCACACCGGCAGGGCCCTTTTTTGCTTTGTACGGATTTTTTTTATCGTACATATTGCTATGTGCAGAGTTCTGTTATATGGTGAGGATACAGAAATACACATAGGAGAGATTGATATGAAGAAGTTAGCATGGCTGTCTGTTGAGGATTATGGAACGACTCCGATGGAGATTGTTGTGGCAAGTACCATGAAAGGGTATCTGAGGCGGTTGCTGGAGAAGGAAGCATTGAAAAAAGTGGAGGACATCATCGACCCCAAGATCATCCAGCTGTTCGGTGAAGGCGGCGCACCGATGCCAGTGCAAAGCCATGTTGACGGGGCAAAGTTCGCTGCGTTCATCGACGAGGCTGTGGCGGATTCGATACGGGAACTGGAAGAGCGGAAAGATGATCTGTCAGGAGCCAGCATTGCCGTTTTGCGGAATGTAGTAGGAGAGAGCATCGTGGAAATCATGAGCCCTGAATTTGTAGGATTCCTTGGAGATGCGTATCGGAGCCTAAAATGGGGGCAAAATTAAAAGAAAATTCAAAATAAAATTTTCAAAAGCAGTTGATAAAAAGCGGGATATCGAGTATACTATTAGTAGGAAAGCAGGCGACATCCTGCTGGTGTGGCTGACACCTTAAATCCGATAGTGAATCCGGGTGTATAGACCGGAGGGTTGGCAGGCAACGATAAAACCTGATAGCGATTCCAGACGTATGGGCTGGAGTGTTGGCGGACAACGATAAAATCAGTCATAAAGGGAGACGCACAGCACTGCGGTGTTGTAGTCTCCCTTTAAATTTTGCAAAAAAGAATTGGAATATATAAGATGGGAAAGAAGTACACAAAGAAAGAGGCAGTTTCGATAGCAATATCCGCAGCGAGATTGTACAGAGATAATTTTGTTGGAAAAAGGCTGCTTTTTGTAGTTACAGATAAGCATAAGAAGGTCTCGGCACTTGAGGTTGGGTTTGATGCCAGTAACTTTCATCATTTAACAGGGCTGGAACTTACGAATAAAGCATGGTCACACCTTGATTTCTATAATATTTGTATTGATGGCCGTTTAAAAGAAGCAGACATTGAATTTGCAGGAAAGGGAACAACGCATCAAAAATTGGCGGTATTACCCTTTGCATTCAAGAACTCTAATCTGTCTGCAAGTATGATGGGAAATTATAATAATTCACATCCGCTACTTTACACCGAAAAACTTGTTGGAGGTGTAAAATGGGCACTTGGATTCCGAGATGTGACCGGAGCTGGGGATTATGTTCCTGACACATTGCTTGAGGGAGACATCCGGGACAACATAAAAGATTCTTATAGAATCATTGCTACATATATAAAAGGAACAGCCGAGAATCTGTTTAGTCAGATTATTTATCGAGCCAAGAAAGTCGAATATGATAAACTGAAATATCCGGATGATTGGGGTGAACTGCCACGATTAGAAACTGAGGATAAATAAAATCCTGGTAGAGTAGGTAAATGGACTGAATTGTTAGATCGAAAATTGAACGAATGTTTGTAGCCCGCTGGCGTGCTGTGTTGAATCTACATGGTACGCTGGCGGGCTATTTTGTTATGATAAAGCATATTGAAGAATTGAAGATAATAAATCATGTGAAAAAGCCTTGAAATAATACCGGAATCGAGTATCCTTAAAATTAGAAAAAATGATATTTAGGGCTTGACGGAGACAAAGTCCCTATATGCTATACTCAGTTCAGAAAGGAGGTCGAATGTTATGAGACCAAAAGAAATACAAGAAAAATTGGGCATTGATGCAGAACGCATAAAACTCTTTAAGCGTGAAGATATCTTCAAACCAGAACATCCGCCGGTGGGAAACAAGGCAACGGATTATACGGAAGCAGATTTTAGAAATTTGCAGAGGATTGTTGTTCTTACAAAATCTGGCTTAACCTGTGGAGATATAAAAAAACTTCAAGCAGGAGAAATTAATCTTGAACAGGCAAGAACTGCTTCATCGGGTGCAATTCAATAATATTGAAAGGCACAGTGTTGGGAGCTGGATGCGTTTCACAGTGGGGAACAATAGGTGTAGGTCTATTTTTCATGATTTCGGGGTATTTCATGTTTGGCGGGTCTCATAAAGCAAATGAAACATTGCTCCAATATTATAAAAGAAAGGTTGGACGTCTTTATGCGCCTTATCTTCCTGCAATTATTGTGATTTTTTTGGTCACATCTGTAGCAAAATTACCAGGACGTACAACAGCTGTTTTTGATGCTCTTTTGAATGTTGTATTAATAAATGGTTTTATTGGAACGCCGTATGTTGATACGGCACATTGGTATTTAACATATTTGATTGCATTCATTGTAATAGCCGGAATTGTTAAATACAGTAAGATCAAGGAAACTTATGCGATACCAGTATGGATTTTGTTTTCCTATATAATGTCTACTGAGCAACCCTCAGTTTTTTGCACGGTTGCAGAAAACCGAG
>ERZ808240.1667-NODE-1667-length-26793-cov-29.608497_pt1 | contig 26793 bp, 14 predicted proteins | sample MGYA00521084_ERZ808240 | MGnify/ENA primary metagenome ERZ808240 (study PRJEB31516, sample SAMN03275571) | gut metagenome | biome: mammalia-associated habitat; material: feces | host: Papio cynocephalus | place: Kenya | collected 2012-08-06 ... | reverse complement strand
CTGAGAGTGCGGTTATATAAGCGCACATCCTGTCATTGCTTCGGGCTGTGGTATGCCCATCAGCTTCAGAATCGTCGGAGCGACGTCGGCAAGGCGGCCGTCCTTCGCGGCCTTCACCTCGTCGCCGGCATTGATGACGATGAACTGCACGGTGTTGAGGGAATGTGCGGTGTTCGGCGTGCCGTCGGAGTTGACCGCATGGTCGGCGTTTCCGTGGTCAGCCGTGAGAAGAATCGCATAGTCCTGCGCGACAGCGGCCTCGACGACACGTTTCACGCACTGGTCAATCTTCGCAACGGCGCGGCAGATTGACGTGAACACTCCCGTGTGCCCGACCATATCCCCATTCGCGAAATTGAGGATGATCATGTCCTCCCTGCCGGTGTTGATTGCATCTACAAGCTTGTCTGTCACTTCCGGCGCACTCATCTCCGGCAGCAGGTCGTAGGTCGGAACCTTCGGCGAGTTCACGAGTATGCGGTCCTCGTTCTCGAACTGCGCCTCGCGTCCTCCGTTGAAGAAGAAGGTCACGTGGGCATATTTCTCCGTCTCCGCGATGCGCAGCTGCCTCTTGCCGGCCTTCGCGACGGTCTCTCCGAGAGTGTCTGTGACATTTTCCTTAGGGAAGAGGATGTGGACTCCGGTGAATGAGGAGTCATACGGGGTCATGCAGCAGTAGTAGAGAGGAATCGTGTGCATTCCATGTTCCGGCATATCTGTCTGGGTGAGCGCAGCAGTGATTTCGCGCGCACGGTCGTTGCGGAAGTTGAAGAAGATGACTGCATCGCCCTCCTCAATCCTGCCGAGAGCCTTGCCGGAAGCGTCGGTGATGACCGTAGGCTTGATGAACTCGTCGGTCACGCCCTCGTCGTAGGATGCCTCAATCGCCTCTGTGGCGGATGTCGCCTTGATGCCCTCGCCCGCAACAAGCATATCATAGGCCGCCTTCACGCGGTCCCATCTCTTGTCGCGGTCCATCGCGTAGAACCTTCCGCAGACGCTCGCCACCTTTCCGCAGGTCTTTGCCATCTCGCCCTCAAGCTCCTCCACGAAGCCCTTTCCGCTGTGCGGGTCGCAGTCGCGCCCGTCCATGAAGCAGTGCACGAACACGTCCTTCAGACCGTATGACTTCGCCACGGACAGGAACTCATAGACATGCTCCTGCGACGAATGCACGCCGCCCTTCGACATCAGTCCCATAAGATGGAGCTTCTTCCCGCTCTTCGCCGCATAGTCGTATGCGGCCTTGATTTCGGGATTTTCAAGGAGCTTGTGGTCGCGGCAGGCCATGTTGATTTTCACAAGGTCCTGATAGACGACCCTTCCGGCGCCGAGGTTGAGGTGGCCCACCTCCGAGTTACCCATCTGTCCTTCCGGAAGTCCCACGGCCTCGCCGCAGGCCTGAAGGTGAGAGTGGGGATATTTTGCGCGGAGCGAGTCGATGTACGGCGCTCCCTGCGTGTAAATGGCGTTCGTCCAGTCATGCTTGCCCTCGCCCCATCCGTCGAGGATCATAAGAAGTACTTTTTTGCTCATATTGATTTATTTTACTGTCATTTCGAACCTTATTCCTGTCATTTCGAACGAAGTGAGAAATCTTTATGCATATAAATATGCCCAAGAATTTTATTTTAACTAAATTTGTGCCGCAAAGATAATAATTTATGTCAAGGAAAAGAAAATTCGGTGCGCGGAAGGTCCGCGAAAAGAGGCAGATTCCCGTGTTGGAGGGAACGGTGCAGATGACGAGGGAAGGGTATGCCTTCATAATTGTCGAGGGAGAGGAAGATGACGTCTATGTGAGGGCGTCGAAGATAGGGGGTGCGCTTCACGGAGACCGCGTTAAGGTTGCCGTGACCCGCGAGAAGACGGAAAAGTCAAGGAGAGAGGGATATGTCGTTGAGATTGTCGAGAGGTCGAAGCGCCCGTTCGTCGGAATCCTCCACATCTTCGACTCTCAGGCGTGGGTGCTCATGCAGAGCAGGAATATGCCTTACGACATCGTCGTTTCTGACCTCGACAAGCATCCTGACGCGGAGACGGGAATGAAGGTCGCCGCCGTCGTGGATTTCTGGAAGAAAGGGGATACCTGCCCTACGGGACATATCGTCGATGTGCTCGGAATGCCCGGTGAGAACGAGACGGAGATGCACGCGATTCTCTCCGAATTCGGCCTGCCGTACAGGTTCGAGCCGGAGGTGGAGAACGCCGCCGACAAGATTTCGGACAAGATTCCGGCAGGGGAGTGGAAGCTTCGGCGCGATTTCACCAAGACGCTGACCTTCACCATCGACCCGGCGGACGCGAAGGATTTCGACGACGCGCTGTCGTTCAAAAAGCTGGAAAACGGGAACTACGAGGTGGGCATCCACATCGCCGACGTCTCCTACTATGTCCAGCCCGGCTCCGTGGTTGACGAGGAGGCCCGCACTCGCGGAACTTCCGTCTATCTGGTTGACAGAACGGTGCCTATGCTTCCGGAGAAGCTCTGCAACAAGCTCTGCTCCCTCCGTCCGCACGAGCGCAAGCTCACGTTCTCTGCGGTGTTCGAGATAACCCCGCTCGCGAGGGTGGTCACGAGGTGGTTCGGCCGCACGATAATAGACTCCGACTACCGTTTCGCCTACGAGGGCGCACAGACCATAATCGAGGCCGGCAAGGTCGTGAAGGGCTATGAAACCTCGGTCGATGGCGTGACTTCGGTCGTGCCTGAAGAGGTGCAGGAGGCTGTTCTGATTCTGAACAAATTGGCCGCAAAGTTCCGCAAGAAGCGTTTTGCCGCAGGGGCGATCAGCTTCGAGCGTCCTGAGATGAAGGTCGAGGTCGATGAGACAGGAAAGCCTGTCGGGGTCTATCAGAAGATCTCCAAGGAGGCCAACTGGCTCATAGAGGAGTTCATGCTCCTTGCAAACCGCTGCGTGGCTGAGTTCGTGGCGACCGGGGCGAACCTCGACAAGGACGGCTATGCCGTGGTCGGAAAGGCTCCGGCAAAGGGCTGGAAGGAGGAAAAGACCTTCGTCTATCGTGTTCACGATGAGCCGGACATGGCAAAGGTTGACAACCTGCGCGGGTTCGTGGGCAATTTCGGCTACACTCTCGGAAAGGTTGCCGACGGAAAGGAGTTTTCCCGTGAACTGAACGGGCTGTTCAACGCGGCAAAGGACAAGCCTGAGTTCAACGCCATAGAGCTTCTCTCCCTGAGGACAATGGCGAAGGCCCGCTACGACGTGAACAATATCGGACACTATGGCCTTGCGTTTACATACTACACCCATTTCACATCGCCTATCCGCCGCTACCCGGACATGATGGTGCACCGCCTCCTCGCGAACTATCTCGCCGGAGGAAAGAGCGCTGACCGTGAGACTTATGAGACAGCCTGCAAGTACGCCTCCCAGCGTGAGGTGGTCGCAGCCGAGGCTGAGCGCGCGAGCGTCAAGTACAAACTCGTCGAGTTCATGCAGGACAAGGTCGGGAACGAGTTCGACGGCCACGTCTCCGGGCTCACCGAATGGGGAATGTATGTCGAGATTGAGCCTACGAAGATTGAGGGTATGGTCGCCCTGCGGGACATCCGCTCGGACTTCTTCGAGTTTGACGACGAGCACTACACTCTTGTCGGGCGCCGCACGCACAAGGTCTATAATCTCGGCGACGCCGTCCGCATCCGCGTGAAGAAGGCCAACCAGGACCAGTGCCTGCTCGACTACGAGCTCATCGAGCCGGATGCTCCCGAGCGCCCGTCCCGCGAGCAGGGGGATTCCCGTCACGGCGAGGGCAGAGGGGGCTCTCGGAGGGGCGGCCGCAGGTCTGAAGGCGAGTCCGGCTCCCATGGCGGCGGTCACCGCTCACGCAAAGGCGGGAAATCCGGCAGAGGCGACAGCGTTTCCGGCCGTCAGAACCCGGACAAGGGCAAGCCGTCAAAGAACAGCGCCAAGCCGTCGGTGAAGGAGTCCGCAAAGTCAGGCAATCCGTCATCAAGGGGCAGGCGGCATTCAGGGAAGCCGTCCCGCAAGCCGAAGACTCAGAACTCGTAGCCGAGGGAGAGGCCGAAGCTGTTCCTGAGAATTTCAGAGCCGAAAATGTAGGCGGCGTCGAGACGGATGCCGAAGAACTTTACTCCGAGGCCTGCCGATCCGTAGGACGGGACGACTGCCTTATGCGGAGCGCCGTAGTGGTAGCCTCCGCGCACGAAAAGGAGCCCGCCGAAAGAGTATTCGAGACCGGCTCCGGCCATGGCCGCTCCAGCAAAGAGGATGTCGGCTTCGGCGGTCGCTGAGACAGCGTGCTTCCCGAATGCATGGGCGTAGCCGGCCCCGAGCTTTGCCATCATGGGCTGGCTAACGGAACTTTCTCCGAATTTCGCCTTGGTCCCGAGGTTATTCACGGAAAGGCCCGCGCTGATTCCTTTCATCCTGAAATATACCCCGAGGTCCGCTCCGAACACATTTGCGGACACGTCGTTTGTGAGAGATGAATGAAGCATCCTTGCCGTCAGCCCGACTGAGAGATAATTTGTCACCGCGAAAGAGCCTCCGGCCGCGACGTTGAACTCCGAGGGACGGAACGAACCGTCACGTGACGCCGTGCCGCTGTCAGTCGTGATTTCGTATGACGGCCGGGCGAAGTATTTGAACGCTGCCCCGAAGGCGAGCCTTTTTGTCGCCTTGACGGATGCACCTGCACCTATGACCTTGTCGTCGCCGTATGATGGCTGCCACATTCCGAATGATGCTCCGGCGGACATCCGGCCGTCGATGAACGACATCGCCGCCACGTTGTTTTCAAGGGAATATGCTCCCGGGGCTCCTGCGACCGTCGCCGAACCCATTGAGAATCCTGCGGCGTCTGAGCCTACAAACAGCGACGGAAGCGACTGTGCGGACGCAGAGACTGCCGCGATGGCCATAAATATATTCAGAAATATAATTCTTTTCATTCTCATATTTTCACAATATTCGTTTTATGCATACTCCCGTCCAGTGTGACAACAACCGTGTAACTCCCCGGAGCCGCCGACGACATATCGACGGACGAAGGCTCGAACGGGTCAGCCTTACCCAGTTCCTTGTCGAGGAACACTGAACCTAATGAGGAGATAACCTTTACCGAAACGGACTCGTAAGCGGCGTTTGTCTTGATGTACATCCTGTCCCTGACCGGGTTCGGGTAGCATACCACAGACTTGGATTTGTCGGCCACCAGAATCTTGAACGACTGGGAGACTGACTCTCCCCGGACATCGGCTCCCGTCACGGTTATTTCCGATATGCCGTAGTTCATCGGAGTTATGAGGAACTTGCCCCTTCCATAGGTCATGTTCACGACATTGGGGTTGGAGAAGCTGAAGCTGTATGTCAGTTCCTCGCCGTCTGCGTCGGAGAAATAGTCCGAGGCGTCAATCTGTGTGGTGCCCGAACCCTTTGAGTCGAAGACCATGTTTTCGAGCGCCTTGACGATTTCCGGCTTATGGTTTTCGAGAATTTCGTATTTCACTGTCGCTGAGGCTGAAAGGCCGTAATAGTCGGTGACTGTAAGCGTCGCGGTGTATTTCCCGGTCTCCGCTGAAGCGGCATTGATTCTGATTTTCGGATTCTCCCTGACAAGGGTGTCAAGCACGGCAGCCTTGGATCCGGAATCAAAGCCGATGCTGTAGAAATGTCCGTCAGGCTCGATGACCTCGAACTCCGCCACAGCGCTCTCGTGCGGCTTGAGAGTGAACTCAAGCGCGGACTTGGCGTTCATCTGCGGGGCGTGGTTCGGTCCGGTGGTGACTTTCACGCGGGCGGTGAGAGGCGACTTGTTTCCGGCAAGGTCGCACGCCTGCGCCGCCACATAGTACTCCGTTTCAAACTCGGTTCCTGTAATCATGCCGCTGAGCCTGCCTCCTACAGGGATGTCCTCCACATAGAACACTCCGAACATGGCATCCTTGGCGGATGTGAAGTCGGCCGTCGAATAATAGATGTAGATGCTTGTCGGCTTCCCGTCATCGGCATCCGAAGGAACTGTAACGCTGAAGCTGATGTTGTTCGACTCCGCGCTCGTCTCAAGGCCCGTCGGCACTGCCGGAGCCTTGCCCCCGCTGCCGGCAATGGCTTTGTAGGCGTTCACGAGCCCCTTTCCCAGATAGTAGCCGGGGTTCTGTGAGGAGATGTCCGTCAGGTTGTCCTCGATTCGCCTGCGGAGCGCGTCGCAGGTGTAGCCGCTGCCCCCGTGGCGGGCAAGGACCAGAGCCGCAACTCCCGAGACGTGCGGACAGGCCATGGATGTTCCCTGCATCTTCCCGTACTTGTTGCCCGGAAGCGTGCTGAGCACCATGTTGCCTTTCTTCGCGTCTCCACCCGGAGCGGAGACGTCGCACCAAGAACCGTAGTTCGTGTAGTAGGCCCGCTTGTAGTCGGCTCCAACCGAACTGACATTGAGAATCTTGTCATAGTCGTTGCCTGAAACGGTCTTGTTGTCGTTCCCCGCCGCAAAGATGACGATTCCTCCCCGCATCGGCCCGGTCTGATTCCCGTTCTTATCAACGCCGGCGTTCCTTATGAAATAGTCAACTGCCTCCTTCAGAGAGGACGGTGTCGATGTGAGGTTCGTGTAGCCCCAGCTGTTCTGGGAAATCACCGCTCCGTGGTCGGCGGCCCATTTTATCGCCTCCGCTCCGGAACCCTGGTTGTCGCCGTCGAAAATCTGGCAGGACATGAGCTTCGCGCCCTTGACTCCGCTCCCGCCGTCGCCTCCTGCCACTCCGCAGACACCCTTGCCGTTGTTGTTGACGGCGGCTATGGTCCCGGCGACATGAGTGCCGTGCTCCTCCGCGTTGATGACATATGAGTTTGAGACGAAGTTATATCCATAGACATTCTCTCCCGTCTTTTCCGGATTGCGCCACATATTGTCCTTCAGGTCCTCGTGCGTGTAGTCGATTCCTCCGTCAACCACGGCGACGACGATGTCCCCCTTGTATTTCGCGTAGGTGGAATAATTCCTCCACACAGGATAGACGTTTATGTCGCAGCCGCTGACTGATGATGACGCGGAACCGTTGTTGTAGTAATGCCACTGCTGGGACAGCATCGGGTCGTCAAAGGGCTCCGAACTCCCGGCCTTCGTCGCGGCGGACGCATATTTCCCGGAAGCCTGCACTTCGGGCACGGGTGTTTCAGGCACGGATGTTTCCGGCACAGATGCTTCTGACACTGACGATTCGGAAACATATTCCACGATTTCCGGATTCCCGACAATCTCAATCTTCGGACAGTACTCAACCTCCACGACACCCGGCAGGTCAAGTCCTTCCGCAGCGCGTGTCATCGGCCGCATCTCGTCATAGGAGAGCACATACCATCTGTGCAGTCCGGCCTCGCGGGTCCTTTCCTCGAACTCTCCGGCATCGGGGAAGAGCCGTCTCATCCTCACCACTCCCTGCGCGGCAAGCGACGGCACCTCGGACATCTTCACAAAACCGTTCTCTCCCGTCGCCTTCTCAAGCGCCTCGGCCGTCCCGGGTTCCACATAAATGTTCATCTCATGCAGCAGCGCGTCTTCCTCAAGCCCTTCTCCGAAGACCTCCCCGGAGGGACGGACCTCGCTGCCGCTGTCGAAAATGTCATCTTCCCTGATGCTGCACGCCCACAGCGAGCAGGCGGCGGCAGCAAGGCAAATCAAACGGACACATCCTTTCATTTTCTTTCTGTTCAAAAGTTTCTTATTTTGCATCTTCTCCGCCGCTCACGTAGTCAACCACCGCGAGCAGGCTCTGGGGCTCTTTCCACCTGATCTTGTGCTGCTTCAGAAACGCCTTCCACCCTGCGGCCTTCTCTCCGGTGAGAACCGAGGCCACGTCCTTTTTGGTGGCGCGTACCCTGAACTCCGGTCCCACAAGCCAGAGCTTTGTTTCCACGCGCAGTTCCACACCCTGCGATTTCTCGTTGAGTATGTTCATGTAGTTCTGGTTCACCTGACTGTCCGTCTGTACGGAAGTGAGCTTCATTGTAGCGGACGAAGTGGAGGACATACCGTATGCCCCGCCGGACTCCAGCGAAGCCTCGAAGTCTCCGAGAATCTCCTCCGCCACGCAGCCGTTCTCATTTTTTGCCACGACTCTCAGCATCCTTCCATCGACGGGAATGAACACGTCGTTCCCGATTTCGACCGCGACGACGTCCGTGAGGAACGCCGCCTTGATTACTCCGTTGTCGATGTAGTGGAGATTGTCGCGTCTGAGGTGTATGTTCATCTTCCTTTCCTCCTCCTTTCCTCCGCTCAGTATGACTTTGCCTTCAGTGAAGGTGGGGTAGAGGTAGGGGTATGTCGTCGTGGGCGACTGCGCTCCGGCAAGAGCCGAGAGCATCAGGCATATTGCCGACAGAAGTAATGTTCGTTTCATATGTGTCTCTAATGTTAAAAGGAGACATCCCGGGATTGCTCCGGAATGGTCTCCTGAATCAAAAATGATGTGAACCTTGCCTATTGCTTGGCGGCGACACCGTTAAATGTTCCTATGTACCCGTTCGCATCGGACGCAAGTCCTGTCGCGCTGCCCCCTGCAACTGTCGCAATGGCGAACATCCCCGGTATCTGAATCTTTCCCGGTTCAAATGTGCAGGTCTTGTTCCCGGCATTGTTGAAGTAGGTGCAGTAGCCTGCTGTTTTGTCCCCGATGAAAATGTCATACTCATAGATGAGCAGGGTTCCGGCATCTCCGTCAAACTCGCAGTAGAGCGCGGCGCCTTCGGTGAGGCCGAAGACATTTGTAATCATAACATTACCATAATCGGCGTTGTCGGAAGCCTTGATTTCGAGCGGATAGGAAACCGTGACGTCCTCTTCGGTGAATGGAGACAGGCCTGAAACGGTGTAAGTTCCGAGTATGTCCTCCACCTTGTAGCCGTAGGAGCAATAGTAGCCGTTCTCGACTGTGAACTCCTCGTTCTCGTTGCCGTAGATGTCAACGACGGTGCCGGCGGCGATGGTGTAGGAAATGGACACCCCGTATCCCGGGTCTTCGTCAAGTGCTGCCGCAATGGTCTTCCCGTCGTCGGCAATCTCAAGACTTTTGCCGGAATATGTCACTGTGCGCCCGTTTCCGTCGGTCACCTTTATGGTGAGCTCTGCTGTCTCTCCGTAGTCTGCCAAAGGATATTCGGTCTGCGCATAGCTGAGCATCTGAAGCTTTGTCCAGTCGGTGAAGACTACCGGCTTGTTCTCTTCATCGTCACCGTCCTCCTCGTCCCCGTTTTCATTGACGGAAAGCTTGAACGGAACACTTTTATACTGGCTTGCAATGCCGGCTGCGTCAAGTTCCGCAGTCACGACCGCATTGGTGAACGCCGCGCACTCCGCTCCGAGGGCATTGACCACGACGCCTTTCGGATAGGTGATTGCGATAATGGCTCCCGGAATGTACTCCTTTGCAGGAACAGTGACCGTAAGAGAGTTGCCTGAGGCCGCGAGAGACTCGTGTGCGATCTGTACGGTCTTTGTCGCCACGAGGTTGCCCTTCTCATCTGGAGTCGTGCAGACTCCATAGAAATGAGCCGTGGCATCCCCCGTCTCACCGAGCGTCACCGGGTCATCAAAGGAAATCGTGAACGTAAAGCTTCCGTCTTCCGCTTCTGTTGCGCCGTAAGACTTGACTTTAGGCGCGGTTCCGTCCGTTGTGGTGGTTGTCGCCGTAGCAATCGCGCTGACAACTCCCTGCGAGTTTGTCGCCACTGCATAGACGGTGTAAGGCGTGTTGGAAGACAGTCCCTCGATTGCGAGGGAAACGGTCTGTACCTTGGTGTAGTCGAGAACAGCAGCAGCCGTGCCGTTGCCGTACTTTACGGCAGAGTCGGAATATTTGCCCTTGAGGAGAGTCTCCGCGTCAATCTCCTCAGCCTCTCCCTTGGCAACGATGTAGGAATAGAAGCTGGTCGTTTCGTCCGGAGTCACGGTCACTTCAATCACGTCATCCGCTGTCGTGGTGGCCGTCACCGCAGGAGGAACTGACTCCTTGAAGTCAATCGGGGTCTCCTCCGCGAATTTTGCGCAGGATGCGGACACGGCCGCAACTGCAAGTATGCTTAACAGAATTCTTTTTTCCATAAACTGATCTCCTTAATTTTTGACTGAAGTGATTCCCGGCCAAACAATCGCATAATAGCCTGAACCGCCTTCCGTTATGCCGTAGGCAAATCCGTAGGACTCGCCGAAGTCGAGAGTGATCTTTTCGCCCGTCTTGACAATCTTGATGTCAATCGAACCGCTTGTGGTGAGTTCGCCTTCCGGGGTCACTCCTTTGAGCGTGACAGTACGGGTCCCGACCGTGAAGGTCTGTCCGAACGGAATGTTGATTGTATCGAGCTCGTCGTTCACATTGCCGTAGGTGTTGAAGACCGTATTTCCGCCGTCGTTAGCAAGGTTGTTGAACCAGACCTTATGGTCATCGGTTTCATCCTTCAGAATCGTGGTTGTCCATGAAACGACCCCGTCCCAGTTGTCTTCACCCGTTGTGGTGTATGTTCCGAGCATGAATCCGAGCGGATGGTCAATGTCGGACAGCTTGACCGTGCATTTGTTTTCAGAGCCTACCTCTACATCATCATTTCCGAAGACCTCGACATAAAATTCAAGGTCGCCCGTGTATGTGCCGTTCGTCATGGTCTTGAACTCAATGTAGCAGGTTCTGTTCTCTCCGTTGAAAGAAAGTACACCTGAGTTGTCCACCAGTTCGTAATCAACACCGGCAATCGCTCCTTTCCCGGGATTTTCGGTCGCCTGCCATGAGGCGGGAGCCGTGATTTCATATTTCACGGATGTCTCTATTCCTGAAACGGACGCCAGAGTCACCGGGATGCGGTAGGTCGCTCCGTCCGCCGCTGAATAGTCCTCAGACACAGAATAACTTGTCTTCTCGAACGCGACAAAGGCGTTCTTGTCATCGAATGTCGGATCAAGGTTCTTGTCGCAGGCGGAGAAAGCGACCGCAGCAGAGAACGCGAGACCTATATAGTTTAATACTCTTTTCATAATTACTTCATTTTCATTACTACTCAAATCCTTACTACTTAATCCCTTATCATTCAGTAGGATTCTGTTTTAGACTCTTGTTGACGTCAAGTTCCGACTTTGCAATCGGCAGAGCCCAGTGGTAGCTCGGGAACGGAACGTTAAGGTTCTGCGAGCAGAGCGGGTAGTCTTTCTCGTCACGCTCCACAGGCTTGTTCCAGCGGGCGAGGTCGTAAAGATAGAGGCCTTCCCACGCGAACTCCTTGCGCCGCTCAGTCTCAATGTCCGTCTGTCCTACCGAGGTGTAAGGCGTCGCGTTCCTGAGGGTTGCGACGGCGTTGATGTCGTCAAGCGCAGTCACTCCTTCAACTGTTGCTCCGTTCTTTATGGCCTCCGCACGGTTCAGATACATCTCAGAGAGGCGGAAAATGATGACATTGTTGCAGTCCGGTGCGGCGTTGTCGCCCTTTCCGGGATATTTCGCGGTCCAAAGTATTCCGCCGGACTCCTCGTTCTTGTCTGTCCTGTAGGCCTTGAGGCGCACGTCACCGGATTCGTAGAGCTTCAGGAGAGGCTCCGCAGCCTGCGGGTCACCTGAACCTTCCGGGCTGGTGAGCCATGAGATGTCCTCCCAATTGCCATGTGCAGAGTTCGTCAGCTTGCCGTAAACCTCGAAGATGACTTCGCCCGTTCCCTTGTCGACTCCCCACACATTTGGATACTCTTCTGCTGTCCAGAGCCTGTATTTGCCGCTTCCGATGACCTTGGTCGCATAGTCGGCTGACTTCTGCCATTCTCCCATATAGAGATAGACACGGGAAAGAAGCGCCTGTATCGTGCTGATGTTCACGGCTGAAGCCGGGTCTGCAATGCCAGAGCGGGCATAATCAGGGTCGATTATGCTCTCCGCCTCAAGCAGGTCTTCAACTATTTTTCCGTAGTTGGAGACCACCGTTTCGCGCGGCGACTGGTCATTCGGATTCGTGTGGTAGATGTAAGGGACACCGAGACTTTCAGGGTCGTTCTTCACGCACCAAGTGTATGGCTGGCCATAAGTGAGCACGTTGCAGAAATGGGAGAATGCCCTGAGGAAAAGGCACTCTGCCTTGAGGTTGTTCAAATCCTGCTCGGTCACGTCTCCTGTCGCCTTCCCTTCGAGGTTGTCTATCACGTTGTTTGCGTTAGACACCGTGAGATAGCAGTAGCTCCACATTCCGGAAGTTGAGGTTTCCGTGTAATTCCACGTGTATGCGGCCGTGCAGCGGTTGCTGTCGCGGAAATTAGATTTCTTGCCGTTGCCTGAACGCATTTCGGCTGAAATGACCCAGTCGTTTCCGTACCATGAGGTGGAAGCAAGGTAGTTGTACGCACCCCAAGTGGCACTGTTGAGTCCCGTGTAGGAGGACAGCGTGATGTCCGTGCTCTGCTGCAGTTTCGGATCCCGCGTGAGGAAGTCCGAGCAGCCGGCTGCTGCAAAAAGTGATGCGGCTGCCAATGTATAAAGCAATATTCTCTTTTTCATAATCAACATCATTTTAGAATGACACTTCCACTCCTCCGACGAAAGATTTTACCATCGTATGGGACGCACCCATCGTGTAGCCGAGAGTTCCGAGCTCCGGGTCCATCACGCCTTTCACTTTGTGGAAAGTGTAAGGATTGAGTGCGCTGACATAAATTCTGAGTCCCTTCATATGTATCGCCTTGAGTGCGTTCTGCGGCAGGCTGTATGAAAGGGTGATGTCCTTGATTCTCGTATAGCTTCCGTCCTGAATGTTGCGAGTTGATGCTGCATAGGACCTGTTGGCCTGACCTGCAACCGGCTTAGGAGAGACACCTGTGTCTCCCGGCTTTTTCCAGTAGTTGAGCGACGCCGTGGAAGTGTTGGTGTTCATTGAGGCACCGTCCACATCTGCCTGTCCGTTGACGAACACTTTGTTGCCCGCGATGAACTCGAAGTAAGCCGAGAGGCTGAGTCCTTTCCATGAAATCGTGGTGTTGAAACCGCCCGTGGCCTTCGGCTCCGGCGAGCCGGCATAGATGTAGCGCGCCTTTGAAGAGACGGAAGTGAGTTTCCCGTCCTCATCGTACCAGAGAGGCTCTCCGTTCGACGGATTCACTCCGTAGTAGTCCCTCGTATAGAACGTGTAGAGACCATGGCCTTTGGCAATGCGTACAGGCGTACTGTCATTGCTGTTTGCCCTTGAATCGGAGACGGAAAGATACTCGGAGTCCGCCAGATCAAGAACCTTGGAACGGTTGAGGGCGACATTGAATCCGACCGTCCAGTTCCAGTCGTTAAGGTTCAGAAGCACTCCTTCAAGCTGGAATTCGATGCCGTTGTTGCGGATTGCGCCGACATTCATGAAGTTCGTTCCGAATCCTGTTGTGTAAGGAACCCTCTTTGAAAGCAGCATATCGGTCGTCTTTCTGCTATAAACATCGAGCGAACCGGTGAGGCGGTCGTTGAAGAATCCGAAATCGAGTCCGGCGTCCCAGGTCTTGTTCTTCTCCCACGAGAGGTTAGGATTTGCAGGGCGGGACTGCGCCATACCGGTTGCGCCTCCGTAGGTGATTGATGCATATGTGCCGTAGGCTCTGTACGCGGCGATGTTGTTGTTTCCGTTCACGCCGTATGACGCGCGGATTTTAAGTGCGCTGAGCCAGTCTTTAGTTGCGGACATCCATTTCTCCCGGTTGATGTTCCATGAACCGCTGACGGACCAGAACACGCCCCATTTGTTCTGTACGCCGAAGAGCGAGCTGCCGTCCGCACGTACCGAGGCCTGAAGGTAGTATTTGCCGAGATAGTTGTAGTCCGCAACGCCGAAGAATGAAAGGAGCGATTCCTCCGCCATGCTGAAATCCACCTGGTCGGTGTCTCCCACTCCGGTGGTCGGATAAGGGATTGCCGGGTCCACATTCGGGGAATATCCGCCGAGCAGGTCTGCCTTGTCATACATTGCCTCCTGGCCGACGAGAACCCTGAGGGCGTGGTCGCCGTACTTGTCGTCGTAGGTGATGGTGTTTGACGTAGTGTAGCGGATGTCCTTGTTCCAGTATGTGAACAGGGTCGCGGTGCCCTGATGCGTCTTAGGATCCCTGTATTGGCGCGAATCCACATAGTCGAACTCCACCCCGTTGTTTGTCTTGAACGTGAGTTGCTTTATCGGCTTCCACTCAAGGTAGAGGTTACCCTGGAGACGGTAGTCCTTGTCGTTGTTCTCGTCGTACGCTGCGTTGGCGCGCGGGTTCGTGTTGGAGTTTTCCTGAATTACGGTGTTATAGCTGCCGTCTTTATTCAACAGCGGCGTCCACGGAAGAATCGTGAACATCGCAATCTGCGGGTTTGCGTAGTAGAGGTCACCCATCTGGCCTGAATCGGAATCAGCATAGCTGAGGTTGAACTTCGCTCCTGCCTTGAGGGTGTTGGTAAGCTTCATGTCCGCATTCACGCGGGCGGTGAAGCGCTGGTACCCTACGCCATAGAACACGCCGTCATTCTTGTGATATGAAACTGACGAGTAGTATGAAGCCTTTTCAGTACCGCCGGTGGCGTTGATCTCGTACTCCTGAAGTGAACCGACCTTGGTGAGCTCTTTGTACCAGTCCGTTGTCCCGTTCTGAAGAAGCGACTGAGGATAATAGTACTGCGAAGTCGGGTCGTCCGGATTGTAGCCGGCGTTGATTGCGCATACTCGCTTGTAATCGAGCAGCTCGGAGCCTGTGAGGGGACGGTAATTGTTGTCGTTGATGAGCTGCTGCGCCCCGTACTTTGCCCTCGCGGTGAATTTTGCCTGCCCGTTCTTTCCGCTCTTGGTGGTCACGAGTATGACTCCGTTGGCTGCGCGGGAACCGTAGATGGATGCCGCGGCCGCGTCCTTGAGGACAGTGATTGACTCGATGTCGTTAGGGTTGAGGAAAGTGGTTGAAGAGCCGCCGCCGACACCCATGTTAGACATCTGGCGTCCGTCGCCGCTCATCACCGGAATGCCATCGACAACCCAGAGAGGCTCGTTGCCGGCGTTGATGGATGACGTTCCGCGCACGCGGACGGTTGATGTCGAGCCCGGCTGGCCGGAGCCCGACGTTATTGACACGCCGGCCATCTTTCCCGCGAGCATCTTATCGACTGATGTCGCCGGGACCTGCGCCAGCTGTTCGTTCTTTACCGATGTGACGGAGCCCGTGTTGGCTTCCCTTCGGACCGTTCCGTAAGCCACGACGATGACGTCTTCAAGCACCTGACTGTCGGGCTTGAGCTGAATCGTAACAGTGCTGCGTCCGTTGACCGGAACTTCTGTCGGGGTGAACCCGAGGCAGCTTACGGCAAGGGTGCCGTCGCCGGGAACATTGATGGAGAACTCTCCGACAGCGTCTGTCATAGTATAGACGCTTGTGCTGCCCTTGAGCTGGACAGCCGCGCTGACCACAGGGTCGCCGTTGTTGTCCGTGACAGTTCCGGAGACCTTTACAGTCTGAGCGAATGCCGTGCCCACGCCAATCAGCAGGCACAGCGCTAATGAGAATAATCTTTTACTCATAAAAAACTCATTAGAATTGTTAAACATATAATACCTTTGATGCGATTTTTCACATTCACTACTACTCGCCGCGCACCTCCGCCCGTATGCTCCGAAGCCGTGTGCAGAAAACCGTGCACTAAAAAACGGGCGTTTTATTGTGCGTGCGAATTGCAAAGTTTGTGATTAAATTTCACAAATCCAAATCTTTTTAGGTTGTCTGACAGTCGTTTAACCAACGATGCTAATACTTTAGGAAATAAATTGCTTTTAATTTATTATGTAAATTCGACAAAAAGTAACGATTTGACATTATTTTTGTTTTGACGACGCGAAATGAAAATTTTTGAAAAATGTTCAATTTTCTTCAAAAATCTCGGTTAAATCACATTAAACGCATATTTTCCCACCCGATTTTCCACTCCGCAGCCCCCGCTCAAAGTGTTACTTTCTGATACGCTGTATGTCCTTTATTCCGACATTATTCCGACACAAATATATGCTTTATTCCGACACTATCCAAGAATGGCTAAATTTCATTCTGTTCGGACGCGATTGCTTCGCCGGGCTGGATGCGGTAGTTCATCCGGCGGAGTCGGGCGAGGGTATTGCGGTGGACATTGTAGAGCTTGGCGACTGAGGCCATTGTGCTTCCGGAAGCGATGAGCGCCTCTATGTCGCCGGATTCGCTGCATATCCTTTGAACTTTCTCCGAGTGTCCCTTAGGCCGGCCGAGGTTCACGCCTGCGGTCTTCTTTGCGGCAAGGGCCTCGCGGGTCCGCTGGGAGATGAGGTTTCTTTCGATTTCGGCGGCGAGGGCGAACGCGAATGCGATGATCTTTGAGTTTATGTTGTCGGCGAGGTCGAAGTCGTCCTTTATCGTGTGGATGCGCAGTCCTTTCTGGGAGCAGATGTTGAGTATGGACATAATCATCAGCATATTACGGCCGAGGCGCGATATTTCAGAACACACGAGCAGGTCTCCGGACCTCATCCTCCGAATGGCTTTTCCGAGCATACGCTTTTCCCATGAAACAGTCCCCGAAACTGATTCCGTCACCCAACCGTCAATGTCCAGCGAATGCTCCCTGCACCATCTTTTGATTTCATATTCCTGACTTTCAAAGGGTTGCTCCTGTGTGCTGACCCTCACATACGCAATGACAGACATGATTGTTTCGGACTTGTAATGTATTGAAAATATGTTTGTTATGTAGACATTTCCCCGTGCACTAAAAAACGCCCGTTTTTTAGTGCACGGTTTTCAGCACACGGTTTCGGGGCATACGGGCGGAGGTGCGCGGAGTAGTAGTGAATGTGAAAAATCGCATGATGATAAATGTTGAAATCGCATCAAAGGTATTATAATGTTTAATTAAATTTTTGCTTATGAAAAAAGTCCTTCTTTTTTTCGTGGCCATCATGATGTCCGCCGGACTTGCCCTTGCGCAGAACAGGGAGATTTCCGGCAAGGTCACCGACGCCTCCACAGGCGAAGGCATCCCTTTCGCATCAGTTCAGGTCAAAGGCACAATGACTGGCACATCGGCCGATGCTGACGGTAATTACAGCATCAAGGTCAAGGCAGGAGAAGATGTGCTCGTGTTCATCTCCGTCGGTTACAAGCAGGTCGAGGCAGCGGCCGCCGGCAGGAGCATCGTCAATGTTGAACTTCCGGTTGACGCCACCGCCCTCGACGAGACCATCGTCGTCGCGTTCGGTACATCGACAAAGGAGTCATTCACCGGTTCGGCCACGGTCGTGAAGTCATCCGACATCGCCAAGGTGCAGTCGTCGGACGCTACCCGCGCACTCGAAGGAGTCGTCGCCGGCGTGCAGATGACCACCTCGTCCGGAACTCTCGGAACCTCTCCGAGCATACGAATCCGAGGAACTTCTTCAATTAGCGCCGGTTCTTCGCCGCTCTTCGTCGTTGATGGAGTGCCGTATTCGGGGGACCTTAACAACATTAACTCGGCCGACATTGAGACTATGACCGTCCTGAAGGACGCGGCTTCCAATGCCCTCTATGGCGCACGCGGAGCCAACGGCGTCATCATGATTACGACCAAGAAGGCAAAGGCCGGGGAGGCTGTGGTGAACATTGACGCAAAGTGGGGATGGAATACCAAGGCCCTTAAATACTACGACTACATCACCGACCCTGCACAGTATTACGAGACGCACTATGCGGCTCTTTACAACAGCTATGTGTCCGCCGGTTCGAGCGCGAGTGACGCATGGCTGAAGGCTAATTCCGTATTGACCGGCGCTCAGGGTGACGGGGGGCTTGAATATATGGTCTATACCGTTCCTGAAGGGCAGTCATTTATCGGGACGAACGGAAAGGTCAACCCTAACGCGACTCTCGGCCGTCTCGTGAACTACGACGGCACGGACTATTGGCTGCAGCCGGACAACTGGATGGACTCGGCCTACCACTCTTCTCTGAGGCAGGAATACAACATCAGCGTGTCCGGAACCACCGGCAAGGCCTCGATTCTCGCGTCAGCCGGCTACCTCAAGAATTATGGTATCATAGACAGTGCGCACATGACGAGATACACCGCGCGTCTCAAGGCTGACTATCAGGCGAAGAAATGGCTGAAAGTCGGAGGAAACGCCGCATATACCAAGTTCAACTACACAAATGCCAATTCCGACGAGGGCGAGTCCAGCACCGGAAACGTGTTCGCGAATGCCACGGCCGTGGCTCCTATCTACCCGCTGTATGTGAGGGACGCCAACAAGCAGATTATGTACGACTCGTACGGCCACAAGATGTACGACTACGGTAACGGTATGAACGCCGGTCTTACCCGTCCGACATTCAACGGCTCCAACGCTCTCGCGGCCCTCAAACTCGACAGGGCATACTCCGAGGGCAACGCAGTGAACGGAACCGCATTTGCTGACATCACATTCCTCAAGGATTTCAAGTTCTCTCTCAACGGAGGTTTCGGACTTCAGGAAGTCAGGGCTACGAATATGGCCAACAAATATTATGGCCAGTTCGCTGAGGACGGCGGATATACAGACAAGTCTCACGACCGCACGCTCTACTACAACCTCCAGCAGCTGCTCTCCTGGAACAGGGCGTTCGGAGACCATAATGTGAACGTGCTCCTCGGACATGAGAATTTTGTGCAGAACGGCTATTCCCTTTCTGCGTCTAAGTCAAATGTATTCGACATGTCGAACGACGAGCTCAACGGAGCCGTCGTGGATTCAAAGGCAGCCGCTTCATCACGCAGCACATATATGAATGAAGGCTATTTCGTCCGCGCACAGTACGATTATGCCAACAGGGTCTTCGCGAGCGCATCATATCGCCGCGACGCATCGTCAAGGTTTCATCCGGACTACCGCTGGGGTAACTTCTGGTCAGCCAGCGCGGCGTGGCTCATCAACCACGAGTCCTGGTTCCATGCTTCTTGGGTGGATATGCTCAAACTTAAGGCTTCCATCGGCTCGCAGGGTAACGACAACATCGGCAATTATCTCTATGTCGATACATACTCTATCGTGAACGACAACAACAACGGAATCGCGACGATTTTCGGCACCAAGGGAACTAAGGACATCACTTGGGAGACTAACACCAACTTCAACACCGGCGTTGATTTCGAGTTCTTCGGCAACCGCCTTTCCGGAACCGTCGAGTATTTCTACAGGAAGACATCCGATATGCTCTACTACTTCACCGTCCCGGCGTCCCTCGGATACGGCGGATACTACGACAATGTCGGTGACATGAGAAATCAGGGCATCGAGATTTCGCTCTACGGAACCCCTGTCCAGACCAAGAACTTCCGGTGGGATGTGTATGCGAACGCCACTCACTACACTAACAAGGTGACGTACATCCCCGACGAGAAGAAGACCCGTACAATCGAGGGCTTCAGCGGATATGCCAACGGCAACAAGTTCATCGGCGAGGGACTGCCTCTCTACACCTTCTATATGCCGAAATACGCAGGCGTTGACAAGGCCACGGGCGAGCCTCTTTGGTACAAGGACGTCAAGGACGAGCAGGGCAACGTGACGGGACGTGAGACTACGAACGTGTATTCTCAGGCGACGGATTATCTCTGCGACGACCCTACTCCGAAGCTCTACGGCGGCTTCGGAACAAGCTTCGAGTTCTTTGGGGTTGACATTTCCGTGTCGTTCACATATTCCCTCGGCGGCCTTACCTATGATTCCGGATATGCCTCCCTTATGGCCAGTCCTGTAGCCGACAACACAGGTGGAAACTTCCACAAGGACATCCTCAAGGCATGGACTCCGGAGAATACGGACACGGACATTCCGAGATTCCAGCTCGGCGACCAGTACAACTCGTCCTCATCAGACCGTTTCCTTGTTCCGGCAAGTTATCTGAACTTCCAGAATGCTCAGATTGGCTACACCCTGCCGTCGAAGATTACGCAGAAGATAAAGGTCAGCAAGCTCCGTTTCTACCTCACCTGTGACAACATCTGGTACTGTTCATACAGGCAGGGACTTGACCCTCGATACAGTTTCAGCGGAAGCACCAACGACTCGGTCAACTCTCCGGTAAGGACGCTTTCCGGCGGTATAAACATCACATTCTAAAAGACAATGACAATGAAAAGGAATATATTCGGATTATTTGTTATCGTGGCACTTGCCCTGTCAGCGTCTTCATGCATCAAGGAGACGTTCCCGGCCGGGAGCACCGTCACCGATGACCAGATTCAGAAGAGCGACGACCCTCTTGCGGTTAAGCTCGGGGCGCTCACGGCCTCGCTTCACAGGCACAATGCGGCCGGCTACTACAGTCTTTACGGCACGCATATAGACTTCGGAATGCCGACGGTTCACATGCTTACGGAGTGTATGCTTGAAGACTTCATCTATTGCGGTTCGTCTTCATGGTGGTTCACCTATTGGCTTTCCAACAAATATCAGGGTTCGGACTACTGGATGTGCTCCTACTACTGGGATGCCTACTATTCATGGATTTTTGCGGCGAACAACATCATCGCCTCCATCGACGACCCGGAGAAGCTTGACGCCTCGACACTGGTTTCACTCGGACAGGCATATGCCTACAGGGCGTCTTTCTATCTCGACCTCGCGCGTCTCTATGAGGCAAAGCCGGTCAAGGAGGCCAACTACAAGAACTACACTGTTCCCGAGGGTGTCTATGGGCTCACTGTTCCTATCGTGACTGAGAAGACCACCGAAAAGGAGGCCATGAATAACAAGCGTGTGCCGAGAAAGGAAATGTACGATTTCATACTCAGCGACCTTGAGAAGGCGGAGAAGTACATCGACGGATATGAAGGCTCCGCCCTTGAACCCGGCGCCGCGATGGTCGATGGACTCCTTGCGAGGACATGGCTGGAACTCGGCTATGTCTCCGACACCGAATTTGACAATGATGCCTTCAAGAAGGCTCAGGACTATGCCGAGAAGGCTATTGCGAAGAGCGGCAAGACCCCTCTCACACAGAATGAGTGGGAAGATTCCGCAAACGGCTTCAACTCCGCGTCTTCACAGAACTCATGGATTTGGGGTATCCCTGTCGTGAGCGAGTCTGTCGGAAACCTCACCTCCTTCAATGCCTGGATTTCAAGCGAGGCCACATGGGGCTATGGCTACTACGCCCAGTTCGGAGCCGGCAAGTCCCTGTACGACAGCATCTCGGACAGTGACTTCCGCAAGCACTCGTTCATAGATCCGAAGAAGTCGGAGTACTATGACTACAAACTTGCCGGCAGTTCCGATCAGATTGCCGCGTTCTATAAGCGAATAAAGAGCTATGCCAACATCAAGTTCCGCGCAAAGTACGGCGAGATTGACAACTATGTCACCGGCGGTGTGGGCGACTACCCTATGATGAGGGTGGAGGAGATGTATTTCATCAAGATGGAGGCTCTCGCCCGTCAGCATAACCTTACTGCGGCCAATGAGGCTCTTACGGATTTCATGAGCCATCGCATCACGGACGGTTCCTACGAGAGTTCCGCCGCTACCGAAAAGGCGTTCCTCAAGGAGATGCTCCTTCAGAAGCGGGCCGAGTTCTGGGGAGAGGGCGTGCTGATCTTTGACTACAAGCGTCTGAACCAGGGCATCACGAGGGGATATACGGGAACAAATTTCCCGGCTACTATGAGGTTCAACACCTCCGGGCGTTCTCCTGAGTGGAACATAGTCATCACACGCGGCGAGTTCCAGGCCAACACGGGCATAACCCCGGAACTGAACAACCCAGACCCGTCTCAGGTGATTCCATTGTGGGAGTAGCAGCTGTTTTACATTTAAATGAAGAGAATTATGAACAAGGCAAAATATTTACTGATTGCCGCCGTCGGGCTGGGGCTTACCCTCGTGTCCTGCAACAAGGAGGAATATGTTCCCGGAGAGGCGGATGAGAAGGACTGCTTCGGAGTTTATTTTCCGTCAGGACAGGGCGGAACGATAAGCCTTGACCCCGATGAGGCTACGGAACTCGAATTCAAGGCTGCCAGGGCCGTTGAGGACGGCGACATAACCGTTCCCGTTACGGTTACGGCCAGTGAAGACATATTCACCCTCGGTAAGATTGAGTTTGTTGACGGACAGACGGAGACCACTTTCAAGGTTTCATTCCCAAAGGCCGAACTGGGCAAGGAATACGCCTGCACCATTTCCCTGACTGACAGGAAATATGTCAGCTCGTACGGCGTGAACCCTGTTTCAATTGACTTTACCGTTTCCCGCGTGAAGTGGGAGAGGGTGCTCGGCGCCAACGGGGAGAAATATGGCTCATGGCGGGATGATTTCATTGCCGGTCTTTTCTCTCTGGAGTATGTTTTCAATGACAAGGTTGAGGTATATGAGAGAGCCGACAAGAAAGGCTACTATCGTCTGCTGGATGTCTATAGCGTTGACTACCTCGACATTATTGACCCGGATTATGCTCCCCATAAGGAGGAGGAAGGCTGCCCGGCCGGAACCTGGACCTATATCGATGCCAGCGATCCTGCCAAGATTTCGATTCCGAGCCAATCCATCGGCATAGACTTCGGTTATGGAGTGATGTCCATAGCTTCCGCCAGGGACGAGTACGGAACCCTTGAGGACGGGGTGATAACATTTCCTCAAAAGGGGTGTTATGTGGTGTTGCCTTCCGAGGGAACTTATTACGGTAACACAGCCGGGAAGTTCGCGTTCGTTCTTCCGGGTGCGGTTCTTAAGGACTACAGCATAGCCATTGAACTCGGAGATGCCGAGGACGGTGACCAGCCTATCGACTTTGTTCTCGGAGCCGACGTCACCAAGGCTGTCTATCAGATTTATGACGGAAAGCTCGACGACGGCGAAATCTATGAGAACAGGACTGCTCTTGAGAGCGATGCGAATGCCAAGACTGTCGATCTTCAGAATCCGTCAATAACAGTGAGCGGCATGGCGACCGGCTACTACACCATCATCGCAGTATCTTTCGACAAGGACGGCAATCCGAGCAAGAGTGTCGCAGAGACATTCTCCTACATCGCCAAGGGCGAGACTGTTCCTGTCGTGCTGAGCTGCGGCGTCGGTTCTGCGGAGAAATATGTCCCGAAGGGATATTCTACCGACAACACCATCGAGTTCTATGTCTATGGCAAGGACCTGACTGATGTGAAGATTGTCGCGGCGAAGAAAATGGACATCGTTGGCAACATGAGTGCAGTCGTAAAGAATGTTGTTTCCGCAGCTTCTGTCGATAAGGATGTTCTAAAGGCAATCAATGGAACCGGGTATGTCGGCATTGTGCCTTCGCTCCTTCCAGGCACTGAGTATCAGCTCGTTGTATATGCCTCAAACGGATATGAGTCGAATGTCATTGTCAGCGAATCATCCGTGACGACGACCGGCGACCCGCTCCCGATTTATGAAGACTATTCTTTCGATGATGTCGATGAGAAACTTGTCCCGGCGAAGTCGGACGGATATTTCGGGAAATATAATTTCTACGCGGTCAATAAGTTCGGAAAGCTCGGGATCCGTGAATATATCTCTAAGGTTACGATTTCTGACAGCAGCAAGCCTGACAGCGAGCCGGATGAGGATGGTATCGTGACCGAATATGTTGACATCAAGGGCATTTTCAATGTCCTGACTGAGCCGGATGAGGAAGGCGGCGAGCCGATTGATTTCGATGACACGATGGTTTGGGAATGCTATGACGGCATACTCTATAGCCTTTCACAGGACTGGGGCGCTTACGGTTCTTACTGGACTATGCCGTACATTGCCACGGACAAGCAGCCTTACACCGGTGGATATGACTATCTCCTCTGGGGCGGATTTGTTGCTGACGGGTATATTGCGATTGTACCTTCTCCGGCTTATGTTCAGCAGGCCAAACTTGAGTTTACGGGCATTGCCGCAGTCGCATTCGGAGATGCGGAATATAAGAACGCGCTCGGGTCGTTGGCATGGTATTCCGACCTTCTCTTCGTCGCGGAAGGCAAGGATGACAATGGGGTTGCGCCTACTTCCAAGGCTGTCTCCGGAATGAGCGAGCTCCATGCGGTGAGCGAGATGGCTCAGGCACTTCCGTTCAACTGTGTGGAGACAAGGCGCGGGCACATCCGTTCAATCATCGACGCGGCTAAGGTTAAGGTGAAACTCTATGGCATTGAGCAGGGTTTTGTCGGCGAGCGAACCGTCACGGCGGCTGATTTCTCTGTTTCGTCTCGGCAGGCGGTCAAGGCAGAAAAGAACGGTCACCGGATTAACGGATTGAAGATTGTTGAAAAATAGCTATCTTTGAACCGGGATATGTTCAGGACAGGCGGGTGTGTCTCGCCTGTCCTTTTTGAGATAATAAAAGGCTTAGTGTAGTTTTGCTGATGAAAAGAATTGGTACATTGACTTTTATGCTGTCGGCCGCTCTGCTTGCCGTCGGCTGCTCGGACATGGCAGGGCTGCCATCCGATGATGCGGAGGACATTGCCGGTGTACAGAAAATATGCAACGTCGCTTCCTCACAGAGCGGAACCGTGCTTATGGTCTATGCGTCTGACGACGTCGAGGCCGTAATTGCGGCAGCCGGGGCGGTCTCCGGAGTGTTGCACGTGACGCCGCTGTTTAATATGGAAACAGGGGATGTTGAACTCAAGAGGCGATTGGGGCTTGACCGCTGGCTTGCTGTGGAGTTCGCGGAGGACTATGATGTCGAGGCAGGGGCTGCGGCGCTGGCTTCTCTCGCCTGCGTTTCGAGCGTCGAGTTCAACGCTTCGGTGGAGCGTTGTTCTGACTGGCGGTCATGGCCTTACGAACCCGGTCCCGCGACGAGGGCGATTGCCGCCGCAGGCTTCAATGACCCCTACCGTGTGGACCAGTGGGGCTTTGAGAACACCGGGGACAAGGGCTGGTGCCCGACTGCAAGGGTCGGGGCGGACATCAATGTCTCGCGTGCGTGGAGTCTTTGTGCCGGAAATCCGGAGGTTGTGGTCGCCGTCATCGACGAGGCCGTGCAGTGCGACCATCCCGACCTTGCCGCAAACATCTGGACGAATCCCGGAGAGATTGCCGGCAACGGAACGGACGACGACAGGAACGGCTACAGGGACGACATCCACGGCTATAATTTCGTCGATGGAACTCCGAACCTCGACTGGAAAAGCGACGGGAACAGCGGACACGGAACTCACGTGGCCGGAACCGTTGCTGCGGTCAATAACAATGGAGTCGGTGTCTGCGGCGTCGCCGGCGGCAGCGGGCGCGGAGATGGAGTTAAGATTATGTCCTGCCAGATATTCAACCAAGGAAAGAGCACCGTCAGCGGCGTCGTGAATGCCTTTGAGTATGCGGCGGACAACGGGGCGTGCATCGCGCAGTGCTCGTTCGGAATCACGTCCGGTTCTGTGAAGAGCGAAGCCGAATATGCCCGTTACGGCTATCGGGCGGAAATAGATGCAATACGCTATTTCCTTGCAAAGTCGAACTGCTCGGCACTGGACGGCGGAGTCGCCATATTCGCATCCGGAAATGACGGTAAGGCCATGTCGGGTTATCCGGCCGCGCTCAATGACTGCATAAGCGTCTGCGCCGTTGGGGCCGACGGCCTTCCGGGGTATTACACCAACTACGGCTACGGGTGCAACATCTCCGCTCCCGGAGGCGACTACTATGCGGGCGGAAAGACCGATGACATGAAGGGCGGCATCCTTTCCACGATGCCCACGGAATCCATAGTCCTCTGGGACGAGAACGGAAGGCCGACAGGGGACAAATCCGCAGCGAATTATGGCTATATGCAGGGAACGTCAATGGCCTGTCCTCATGTCAGCGGAGTGGCTGCGCTCGGGCTTTCATACGCGCTGAAGCAGGGTCTGCACTACACCAATGACGAGTTCAAGTCCATCCTGCTGTCGTCCGTGTCGCGGATTGACAACCGTCTGAACGGAACCAAGCGCTCCCTTGTCGGGACATCCATCGGCAACATTATGCTCAATCCGTATAAGGGGCAGATGGGAAGCGGCGTGACTGATGTCTGGAGGCTCTATATGCAGATGGACGGAGTTCCGTCGGTGATGGCGGAGACGGGGAAATCCCAGAGGATTGACATCTCTGAGTATTTCGGCGGCGGAGCCCCGGATCTCTACTATCCGGACGGAGCCGTCGAGGTTTCGACTGAGGACAGCGAGGCTCTCGGTCTCGCCGAAACTCCTAAGATGGCCTACGGGAAGCTGCGCATTTATCCTACCAAGTCGGGATGCGCCCGAATTACCGTCCACGCCGTCGCCGGCTCGACGCTTCCTGACGGGGAGAACGGTTTGCCGGGCGGAATAGTGATGACCCGTACGATTTCAATAATTTCGAGGCCTGCGCTTTCGGACAACGGAGGCTGGTTCTGACGCAGTCCCGGACAAGTGGAAATCTTGACAAGCGAAAATCTTGACAAGCGGATGTCTTACAAAATTCAAGAATGTAACAAGATGAAAGGAATAAAGGCAGTAATCTTATTGACCCTCGCGGCAGCAGCGTTATGGTCGTGCACCAAGGACAACAAACCTGATGTCCCGTCGGTCATCGGGGAATGGAAGCTTGAAAGCTATTTCGGTCAGGACGCGGAGGAAAGCTCTGCGGATGTCTATGTGAGCTTTACTGAAGACATGAATTTCGAGTGCTGGCAGCGGCTCGGCTCCGGGCACTACAGCAAGTTCAGCGGCAAGTATTCCATCAGCGACGGCATACTCAGCGGCAATTACGGCGAAAACCATCCGTGGGGAGGCAGCTACAGCTTCTCTCTGTCCGGAGACCGTCTCTCGCT
>ERZ808240.1666-NODE-1666-length-26806-cov-10.763112_pt1 | contig 26806 bp, 19 predicted proteins | sample MGYA00521084_ERZ808240 | MGnify/ENA primary metagenome ERZ808240 (study PRJEB31516, sample SAMN03275571) | gut metagenome | biome: mammalia-associated habitat; material: feces | host: Papio cynocephalus | place: Kenya | collected 2012-08-06 ... | reverse complement strand
GGTGACAGTTTGACCCCGTCCCCAAGTGTCACCACGGCAAAGGTGACAGTTTGACCCCGTCCCCAAGTGTCACCAGGCGTTGTGATATCCTGTTCTGCTGTATGTTTGCAACTTCTTAAGGAGTCAACTCGTGGGTCCCATGAATACGATTCTGCTGGTGGCTTGGGCCATCTCCGCCGTCGCCCTCATCGTCCTTGTGCTCATGCACTCCGGCAAGGGCACCGGCGTCTCTGACATGATCGCCTCCTCCATGTACAACGCCAACGCCGGCAGCGGCGTGTGGGAGAAGAACCTCGACCGCCTCACCATCATCGCGGCCGTCGTGTTCATGGCCACGATCGTGATCTTCATGCTCACCTATCCGCTGGGCACGGTCTCCTCGCTCGGCTAGGTCCACGCACATATCACGCACACGGGCGCGTCCTCCGCAGGGGAGGGCGCGCCTTTTGTTTCTAGTGTGTTTCTAATTGCTTCCTTTACTGCGCTAAAGCATCCGTTCTGGTTGCCGCTACCAGGTCAATAACGGATAATCTGATGACAAGTTTGCAAGCGGGGACTCTTGCCAAGCTCATTTTGCCCGGGGCGCGCAGCGGCGCTGCATATGCTTCCGGTGAGCCCAGGACCACCCGCCCACATGCTGAGATGCTCCGAAGGATCGGGCACACGGGTGGCCCGGCGGAGCATCGCTAGATAAGGGAGGCATTATGACCCAGCCCACGATGAACCGCCGCACGTTCGTGAAGGGCAGCCTGGCTGCCAGCGCCATGGCCGCGCTCGCCGCCTGCGGCAAGAAGGGTGGAGACACCACCAGCGCCGCTTCCGGCTCCGCCGCCGAGGGCGGCACCCTGAGCTACTACATCAACAACCCGAGCGCCATCGATCCGTATGACCTCGAGGAGGACCAGGGCATGATGGTGGGCTATCAGCTCTTTGACGCCCTCACCACCTATGACTACACCAAGAACGAGCTCGTGGGCCTGGCCGCCGAGTCCTGGGACGTCAACGACGCCGCCGACGAGTTCACCTTCCACCTCGTGAAGGGCGCCAAGTTCCACGACGGCACCACCGTCACCTCCAAGTCCTTCAAGCAGGGCTGGGAGCGCATCGTCAACCCCAACACCTCTACCGAGCACGCCTCCGCGATCGGCTACCACCTCGCCATGGTTCAGGGCTACAAGGAGCTCTCTGCCGGCGAGGCCACTGAGCTCACCGGCGTTACCTGCCCCGACGACGACACCCTCGTCGTGAAGCTCACGCAGGCCTACGCCGACTTCCCCTACGTCTGCATGCACCCGGCCCTCTCGCCTGTTCCTGACTGCGCGCTCGAGGACTTCGACACCTTCTTCTACGCGCCCGTGGGCAACGGCGCCTTCAAGATGGACGGCAAGTGGGAGGACGGCCAGCAGATTAACCTGGTCCGCTTCGACGACTACTCCTACGGCGACAAGGCCAAGCTTGACGGCATCCACTTCAACATCCAGAAGGACGTCCAGACGGCCTACACCGAGTTCCAGGCCGGCAACCTCGATGTCGCCCAGGTGCCCACCACCCAGCTCAAGGACGCCATCTCCCAGTACGGCGAGTCCGAGGACGGCTACACGGCCACCACGGGCAAGGAGGTCCTGACGGGCGCCGAGCTCTCCACGTACTACATCATGCTCAACGTCAACGACGAGCAGCTCAAGGACAAGGACCTGCGCCACGCTCTGTCCCTGGCCATCAACCGCCAGGCCATCTGCGACACCGTCTTCGAGGGCACCCGCGAGCCGGCTGGCGGCATCGTCCCGCCCGGCATCAAGGGCTACGTCGAGAACGAGTGGGCCGACTCCCGCTATGACGTCGACGCCGCCAAGAAGATCCTGGACGAGAAGTACCCGGCCGACGCCGACGGCAAGCGCAACCTCTCCATCGCTCTGACCTACAACCTCGACGGCGACCACAAGGCCGTCATGGAGATGGTCATGGCCGACTGGAGCGCCCTGGGCATCGAGACCTCCTCGAACACCGCCGAGTGGGCCTCCATCCTCTCCAACACCTATCCCAACGCCGACTTCCAGGCCGGTCGCCTTGGCTGGATCGCCGACTACCCGATCATGGACAACTTCCTGTACCCGCTGTTCGTGACCGGCGGCGACAACAACTACGGCCAGTACAGCAACGCCGACGTCGACAAGGGCCTGCTCGACGCCCGCGCCACCGCCTCCGATGACGACCGCATCGCCAAGTACCAGGAGGTCGACAAGCTCATCGCCGAGGACATGCCGGTCATCCCGCTGTTCTACTACAAGCACCAGATGGTCTGCTCGCAGCGCGTGAAGTCCCTCTACATGGACCCGCAGAAGCTCTGCGACATGAGCACCGTCGAGCTGAGCGCCTAAATAGAGGCTCTGAGCTGGCATTTTGCTAGACAGGCGGGCAAAGCGTCCCGCATACGGCAACGGGGCATCCTGCGTGGTGCCCCGTTGCCAGTAGGGGGCAGAGCCTGAACGAAGGCTGAGTGCCCACACCCACGACAGGAGTTGTACGCATGGGAAAGTACATACTCAAGCGCGTCCTGCAGTTCATCCCCGTCTTTATCGGCGTGACGATGATTCTGTTCGCCATGAAGGCCATCGTGCCTGGCGACCCGGTGAAGATCATCACCGGTGGCAAGCAGGTAACGCCTGAGACCGAGTTGCAGATTCGCATCTCCAACGGGCTCATCGAGACGGATGAGAACAACAAGCCGATCTACGACGAGAACGGCGACACCATCCCGACGCCCCTGTGGAAGCAGTACCTCACCTACATGAACGACCTGCTCCACGGAGACCTTGGCACCTCGTACACGCGCAACATGAAAGTCGCCGACATTCTCGCCGACAAGTACCCCAACACGGTGAGGCTGGCCATCGTGGCCATCATCATCGAGGCGGTCGTCGGCATAGGCGCGGGCATGGTCTCGGCCATCAAGCGCTACTCGTTCTGGGACGTCCTCGTGACGCTCGTCACGTCCGTCCTCGTGGCAATGCCCGCCTTCTGGCTGGGCATGCTGCTCCAGCTGTTCTTTGGCGTCTTCCTCAAGAACGCCACTGACGGCGCATTCTATCTTCCCGTCTCGGGCGCGGGTGGGTCCAACTCCGAGTTCGAGAGCTGGGTCCACTACATCCTGCCGGCCGTGACGCTCGCCGCGGTCTCGACCGCCTACACGGCGCGCATCATGCGCTCGCAGCTGCTCGAGGTGCTCAACCAAGACTACATCCGCACGGCCAAGGCCAAGGGCCTTTCCCGCAGCGCCATCATCTGGCACCACGCGCTCAAGAACGCCCTCATCCCCGTCGTCACCTACATCGGCATCGACTTCGGCGGCATGCTCGCCGGCGCCATCCTCACGGAGACGGTCTTCAACTGGCCGGGCGTTGGCTACGAGATCTACCGTGCCGTGACCCAGCGTGACTGGCCCATCGTCCTGGGCGGCGTCACGGTCATCGTCATCGTCGTCATGGTGATCAACCTGCTCGTCGACATCAGCTACGCCTTCCTTGACCCGCGCATCCGCTTTGGCGCGCCCAAGGACGAGGGCTAGGGGAGGAGAGACATGACTGAGAACAACAAGCCGCAGGCTTCTGCCAACGAGCAGGAGCAGTCCGGCGCCTTCTCCGACGCCCTCAAGGCATCCCGCGAGAAGGCCGAGGGCACTCAGGAGGCGGCCGCTCCCACGCGCACGCTGTGGAGCGACGCCTGGAAGCGCCTCAAGAAGAACAAGCTCGCCGTCATCGGCGCCGTCTGGATCGTCTTCGTGGTCCTCGTGGCCCTCACGGCAGACCTGTGGGCCCCGCAGCTGCTCGGCTCGCCCACCGACATCGACACCACGACGGTGGCCCAGAGCTCCAAGCTGCCGCCCTCGCTCGAGCACCCGTTCGGCACCGATGCCACGGGTCGCGACCAGCTCGTCCGCGTCATCTACGGCGCGCGCGTTTCGCTCACCGTCGGCGTCATCGCCACGCTCATCTCCACGGTCATCGGCCTGGTGATGGGCGCGCTCGCCGCGTTCTACGGCGGGTGGTTCGACACGATCATCATGCGCCTGGCCGACATGTTCCTGGCGATTCCCTACACGTTGTTCGTCATCACGATGCTCGCCGTCATGGGCCAGGGCATCCAGAACGTGTTCATCGCCATCGGCGTGCTCGGCTGGCCCTCCATCGCCCGCGTGTTCCGCTCGGCGATCCTGTCGGTCAAGGAGAACGACTACGTGGACGCGGCCCGCGCCATGGGTGCCTCTGACCTGCGCATCATCGCGCGCCACATCTTCCCCAACTCCGTGGCCTCCATCGTGGTCTACGCCACGATGAACATCGGCGGCGCCATCCTCACCGAGAGCGCGCTGTCCTACCTGGGCATGGGCGTCACGCCGCCCACGCCCTCCTGGGGCATCATGATTCAGGACGGCCAGACGTTCCTCCAGACGCAGCCGTGGCTCATGATCATGCCCGGCCTTGCAATCCTCACGACGGTGCTCGCCTTCACCCTGCTCGGTGACGGCCTGCGCGATGCGCTCGACGTCAAGATGAAGGACGCGTGATGCTAGATGGCATTCGGTAAGAAGAAGGCTGCCGAGCCTGCGCTCGACCTCAAGAACCAGCCGGTTCCCGAGGGCAGCCACCTGCTTGAGGTCGACGACCTCAAGATGTACTTCCACACGGGCGACGGCGTGGTCAAGGCCGTCGACGGCGTGACCTACACGCTCGACCGCGGCGAGACCCTCGGCGTGGTGGGCGAGTCCGGCTCCGGCAAGTCCGTGACGGCCATGACGATCATGGGCCTCATCGAGATGCCCCCGGGCAAGATCGAGGGCGGTGACGTCCGCTACCGCGGCAAGTCCCTGCTCAAGATGAGCGAGCGCGAGATGCAGCAGATCCGCGGCAACGACATCGCCATGGTCTTCCAGGACCCGATGACGTCGCTCAACCCCGTCTACACCATCGGTCGCCAGCTCGGCGAGGGGCTGCGCCTGCACCGCGGCTACACCAAGGAGCAGGCCACGAAGCGCGCCATCGAGCTTCTCGACATGGTGGGCATCCCCAACCCCGAGCAGCGCGTCAAGGACTACCCGCACCAGTTCTCCGGCGGCATGCGCCAGCGCGTCATGATCGCCATGGCCCTTGCCTGCGACCCCGACATCCTCATCGCCGACGAGCCCACGACGGCCCTCGACGTGACGATCCAGGCGCAGATCATCGAGCTCATGAAGGAGATGCAGGAGAAGAACGGCAACGCGATCGTTATGATCACGCACGACCTGGGCGTCGTGGCCGACGTGGCCGACAAGATCATGGTCATGTACGCGGGGCGCCCCGTGGAGTTCGGCACCGCCGAGGAGATCTTCTACAACCCCATCCACCCCTACACCTGGGGCCTCGTGCGCTCGATTCCCGAGCAGGTCACCGACGAGAAGAAGCCGCTCACGCCCATCAAGGGCAACCCGCCCTCACTCGTGAACCTGCCCAAGGGCTGCTCGTTTGCCCCGCGCTGCCCGTATGCCACGGACAAGTGCCGCGCCGAGCGTCCCGAGACCTACACGACCGAGACCGGCCACTACGCGCGCTGCCACTACTCCATGGACCCCGAGTTCGTTCGCAAGAACGCGCCCGCCAACTCCCGCACGCGCGCCGCGGCCGATGCCACGAAGGGAGGGGAGGCGTAAATGACCGAGCCCCTGCTTCACGTGGAGCACCTGTGCAAGGAGTTCCCCGTTGACTCGAGCGTCTTCTCGAAGGAGAAGAAGAGCGTCAAGGCCGTCGACGACATCAGCTTTGACATCTACCCCGGCGAGACGTTTGGCCTCGTGGGCGAGTCAGGCTGCGGCAAGTCCACGACGGGCCGCTGCATCATGCGCCTCACGCACCCCACGAGCGGCAAGGTCGTCTTTGACGGCCGTGACATGTCCGGGATGAACAAGAAGCAGCTCAAGGCTGTCCGCCATGACATGCAGTTCATCTTCCAGGATCCCTACGCGAGCCTGAACCCCCGCATGACCATCGGCGAGATCGTCTCCGAGCCGCTCGTCATCCACGGCGAGATGCCCGACAAGGCCCAGCGCATGGACTACGTGCGCGAGCTGCTCGACATCGTGGGCCTCAACCCGGAGCACATCAACCGCTACCCGCACGAGTTCTCCGGCGGCCAGCGCCAGCGCGTGGGCATCGCGCGCGCCTTCGCGCTCAAGCCCAAGCTCATCATCTGCGACGAGCCCGTCTCGGCGCTTGACGTCTCCATCCAGGCCCAGGTGCTCAACCTGCTGAAGGACCTCCAGAAGCAGTACGGCACCGCCTACCTGTTCATCGCCCACGACCTGTCCGTGGTTCAGCACATCTCCGACCGCGTGGCCGTGATGTACCTCGGCAACATGATGGAGGTCTCCGACTGGAAGACCCTCTACGCCGAGCCGAACCACCCCTACACGCAGTCGCTGCTCTCGGCCGTGCCCATCCCGGACCCGGACGTGCAGCACTCGCGCAAGCGCATCATCCTCAAGGGCGATCCCCCCTCACCGATCAACCCGCCGAGCGGCTGCCGCTTCCACACGCGCTGCCCCATCGCGCAGGCGATCTGCTCGCAGGAGCGCCCCGAGCTGCGCGAGGTGGCCCCCGGCCACTACTGCGCCTGCCACTTCGCGGCTGATCACCCTATCAAGGGCTCCTCGATCGAGCTGTAGCGCGCGAGCGTGGCGCTTGCCTTGCGTCTCTGGCCCCGTCTGGCTTCTCGCCGGGCGGGGCCTTTTCTGTGCGCGCGGTGGGGGGTGGAGCGCGACGTGCTGACGTGTGCTGCACGGAATTCGAGGTTGTCAGTAATGCGTCGCGCCCGGCTGCACGGAATTCGAGGTTGTCAGTAATGCGTCGCGCCCGGCTGCACGGAATTCGAGGTTGTCGGCCTTTTCTGTGAGCTCGGGCTGCTGATAACCTCAAAAAACGTGCAGCTCGCGCCAAATTCGTGGCGTCAGGCCCTGACAACCTCGAATTCCGTGCAGCTGCCCTCATCGCCCCATGGCCCTTGAGGCTGCCGAGACGCATCGCAGCCATAGCTCGAACTGCCGACGCCGCACGTTCTCCAGCCGCGTGCGATCCCGTTCGCCTCCGCCGCGCGAGAAGTCCTTGCGTCGCTGCCCGAGCGCGAGGCGCACGAGGTCAACAAAGCGCGAGAAGGCCACGTAGTCTGTCGCCTGGCGTCCCGTGATGGTGAGGTGGGGCATGTCGAGCGAGCTCTGCAGTTCGTTTCTCCTTGCGGCGTCGTGCGCAAGGTCACGCGTGGTTGCATGCGTGGACGTGGCGTCGACGTCTATGGCAACCCGCCTTTGAGTGCCGTTGCCCGCGCGGTGGCTCACGAGAAGATCCGGCCTTCTCGTCTCATAGAGGCGTCGCCCGTCTGCGTCCGTGCCCGTGCGCACCTTAAGCTCCGGGTTGAGGCACACCTCGCCCAGGGCATGGCCGCCAAGGTTGAGCGGCATCGAGAGGCACATCGCGATGCCCGACTCCATGGGGGAGAACGAGTTGTCCAGGACGTGGCGCAGTGCCCTCCTTGCGCGTACGACCCCCTTGGCACCCGTGCTTGCCTCAAGGTAGCGCTCGAGCCTGTCCCTGGAGGTGAGCGGGGCGTCCGGCGCCTTTCTGACGGCAACACCGCCGCGGGTGCCATTGTCGAGCCGATAGCGCGAGCAGAGGGCGTAGCCGCACCTGATCGTGTCGATGAGGTCATGCGTGGCTGCCATCTGGAGAAAGACGAGCTCCGGTGAGCAGAGCGAGAAGCCGCCCACGCGGATGAGCGAGCCTGCGGGAAGCGATCTGGCATCGAGGTGCGTTCGGAGGAGGGCCGTCTTGCGGGTGGCGGCCTTGGACGAGACGAGCACGTCGAGGCTCTCCAAGCCGGTGAGGCGTGCGAGCTCCCGTGCCTGTGCGACCGTTGGGGCCTGGCTCAGGGGTGCCTCGGCACATGCGTGCCCGCGACCGGTGGCGAGGGGATTGGGGTTGCCGAGCAGCCACCGAAGCGCGGCCTCATGGGACAGACAGGCTTCCATGGCGTGATTGTGCCTGGCGGCAGCGAGGCGCGCAACCTTACAGTGGGCAAACAAGAATCTAACACCGCAGGTAGATGGGCTAATCTTGAGAAAAGTGCCCGCAGAACAGAAAAAAATTCAAAAAAGTGCTTGCACAAGGCTAGGCGGGCAGTGTATATTCTTTCTCGCGCGAAAGCGCAACTGACAAGTCGGAGTGGCGGAATTGGCAGACGCGCTAGCTTGAGGTGCTAGTGACTGACTAAAAGGTCGTGCGGGTTCAAGTCCCGCCTCCGACACCAGCAAAAACACGGACCTTCGGGTCCGTTTTTTGTTAGCTTTGCAATGCGTCGTGGGTTTTGCGCTGCGTCGACAGCTTTGCGCCATGACGTGCCAGGACGTGCCCGCGGAGCCAAGGCGCCGCGCGGGAAGGAGCCGAGCCGTGGATTCCACCTCCCAAGACCAGCAGGACGCGGGCCAGCTCGCCCGCGTGGGCCGCATGGGCAAGGGAGCGCTGCCCGGCGTGCTCGCCGCGCTCATGGCGCTCACGTCGGACGCCGTGCTCACCCTCGACGGCGACGCACGCATCCTCACGGCAAACGCCCAGGCCGAGGCCCTCACCGAGCTGTCGCTCGACGAGCTCGTGGGTACGAACGTGCGCGACATCCTCTTCGATCCCAATCACCCCACCGACCCCGAGAACCACGTGCCGCTGCTGCCAACGGACGGCTCGCTCACGGAGCTCTCATGCCGGCTTGCCTCGGGCGGCGCTGCCACCGTGGCCGCGCGCTGCGATCGCGTGAGCGCGCCGGGGGAGACCTACCTGATCGTCATGCGCCCGGCCGACGCCCTGCTCGCCGCCGAGCGGGACCATGACCGTCTCATCGACGAGCTGTCGCTTGCCAACCGCCGCCTCTCGGGCACGCTGCGCATCGTTCTCGACACGATCGACGCCGACGACGTGGAGTCGCTGTTCAGCGGTGTTCTGGAGCAGATGACCGACACGCTGGACGCCCATGGCGCCCTGCTGTTCGTCGCGGAGTCCAGCGGCTACCGGCTGGGCGCCTCCACGAGCTCGCTCGAGGGGCGCCGCCTGCCGCAGTATATGGCCTACGGCGAGGGGCTCGAGACGATCGTCACGCGCGCGGGCAACGCGCTGCGCCTGCGCCTCATGCCCCCGTCCGAGCGGAGCCTGCGCGCCGGCGCCCTGGCCACGAGGGAGCTGCTCGACGAGGAGTCCGGCGAGCGTCATTCCGTTCCCGCCCGGCAGGTGCCCCCGTTCACGAGCCTCATCTGCGTGCCCGTCTGGTTTGGCGGCCACGTCATCGCCATCATCGAGGTGGGCTGGGCCGAGGCCCGCCCCACGCGCCGAGACGACGCACGCCTGCTGGACTCGGTCTCCCAGTACCTCTCCATCGAGTTTGCCGCGGCCATCTCCACGATGCGCACGGAGCGCGCCCAGCGCCTCGACCGCGTGGCACTGCGCCTGCGCGACCTTCTCGAGGACGGCCCGAGCGTGGACGAGCACGACCTCTCGCAGGTCAAGGACACGCTCTGCACCGAGCTGGGCGTCGAGGTGGCGCCCGTGAGCGCGTTCGAGGACTCGTGCGTGGCGTCACTGCCCGGCGTGGGCGACGTGGAGCTGCCGCGCACGCTCGACGAGCTCACGCGCGGCTACGCGGACGCGGGCGTTGCCGTGGCGCCCATCCGCCGGGGATCTGCGCTCGACACGTGGCTCACGCGTGCCGGCAGGCCCTCCACCGGCGCCCTCATCGACCTGGGGCAGGTCGGCGGCAAGCGCCGCGTGTTCCTCGTGCTGCGAGCGGCGGGCGAGGAGCCCGTCGACGGCGAGGAGCTCGACTTCCTGCGCCGCGTCTGCATCGACGTGCGCCAGGCCGTCGAGGAGGGCGAGCGCCGCGTGCACGACACGCGCATCTCGCAGGCGCTCCAGAGCGGCATGAAGAACGAGCTGCAGCATGTCGAGGGCATCACGGCCCACGGCCTGTACTCCTCGGCCACGGAGGCGGCGCTCGTGGGCGGCGACTTCTACGACCTCATCCGGCTGCCCAACCGCCGTGCCTGCGTCATTCTCGGCGACGTGAGCGGCAAGGGCGTGGAGGCGGCGAGCGTCTCGGCGGCCGTGAGAACCGCGCTGGGCGCCTACGCCTGGGAGGGCCAGCCGCCCGCGCGCATGGTGCGGCTGCTCAACGACTTCCTTCTCGGGTTCTCCCGGCTCGAGACGTTCGCCACGCTGTTCGTGGGCGTCATCGACCTGGCGCGCGCCACGCTCACGTACTGCTCGGCGGGGCATCCGCCCGCGATCTTTTTGCGCGATGATCCGCGCGAGATGTTCACGCTCGACGAGCAGTCGGGCGTCGTGGGCGCGTTTCGCGGGATGTCCTACCACGACGGGCGCGTGCGCCTGCGCGAGGGGGACCGCCTGCTGCTGTACACGGATGGCGTCACCGAGGCGCGCAGTCCGTCCGGCGCCTTCTTTGGCGAGCAGGGGCTGAGGGACGCCGTCATGGAGGAGGCTGGCGGCGACTACGGGCACATGCTCGACCGGCTGCTTGCGCGCCTCGACGTCTTCACGGCGCGCAGCCTGGACGACGACGTTGCCATGGTGACGCTTCGCTTCGACGAGCTTGGCGCGGCGTAGGGCGGCGTGGCGGCGGCGTGGGGCGGCCGGGCGCGGTGTTGCGCTACGGGGCGGCCGGGCGTGGCGTGGCGGTGGCGTGGGCCCGTTTGTGCGCCGCATGCGGATGCGAGCGCATGAAGCGGCGCCATCTGGGCAGAATGGCCGTATGACTCACTCGGAGGACATACTCATCATCCCCGTCGAGGGCGACCTGGACGTCTCGTGCGTGGGGCGCGTGCGCGCGCTCATCGACGAGCGCGTCGCGGCGGGGTGTCGCCGCGTCATCCTCAACATGGCGCAGGCCACCTACGTGGACAGCCTGGGCATGAGCCTCATCTTTGCCGAGTCCCGGCAGCTGCGCGAGAGAGGCGGGCTGCTCTCGCTCGTGAACGTATGCGACAACGTGTACCGCTCGCTCGTGATCTGCCGACTCGTGGACTTCATTCCCGTCACGGGAGGAGGACCCAAGCCGCCGATACCGGCGCTCGACCCGTCCGTGCGCCCGGACTGGCACGGGACGATGCGCGTGGATCCCACGAAGCTCTCCGAGGCGCGCCGCCGTATGGAGGAGCTGCTCGGGCGCACGGACCTCACGGCAGACGAGGTGTTCGACCTCACGCTTGCCGGGGGAGAGGCGCTTGGCAACGCCGTCGACCACACGTGTGCCGAGGGCGTGCTGCTGAGCGTGTGGGTCTACCCGGACCGCGTGGTCGTGGAGGTCACGGACTGCGGCGAGGGCTTCGACCCGCCTGCCGTGGGTGACGAGGAGAGCGGCGCCAGCTCGCGCACGGCCGCCTCGATCGAGCGTGGGCGCGGCATCAAGCTCATGCGCATGCTAGCGGACTCCGTGGAGATCGGCCCCAAGACGAGCGGCGAGGGCACGGTCGTGCGACTCGTGAAGCTCATCACGCCGATGTCGAGGCGGCAGGGCGAGCTTGGGTCTTTGGCCTGCTAGGGAGGCTGGACTCGTCGGGTGTTGGGTGCGCGCCAAAATTCTCGGAAGATTTTCCTTGCGCGGACGGCTGAGTTTGCGTATAGTACTTTCTCGCACGCGGACATGGCTCAGTTGGTAGAGCACCACCTTGCCAAGGTGGGGGTCGCGGGTTCGAGCCCCGTTGTCCGCTCCATGTGAATGAGGGGCCGGCCACAAACGGCCGGCCCTTTTCATATGGCGACGTGGCCAAGTGGTAAGGCATGGGCCTGCAAAGCCCCTACCCCCAGTTCGAATCTGGGCGTCGCCTCCAATAAGCGCAACGGTCCGGCATCACGCCGGGCCGTTTTTTGTTTTGGCGTCTCTCGTGTGTCTGTTTGTTTGCCGCTGTCGGCGATTGCCCGCTGCTTCCTGCTGCTGCCTGCGGCTTCTCGAGATTGTGAGTGTAGGGATTGAGACATATTCGGCCTGTTTGATCGTCTGAAATGTCTCAATCCCTACACTCGGGAGATTGCGATTGGATGCCGAGAAAAAGTTTTTCGAATTTGCTTGGCTTGGGCGAGAAGTTTGTGTATAGTATCTCCTCGCACGCGGACATGGCTCAGTTGGTAGAGCACCACCTTGCCAAGGTGGGGGTCGCGGGTTCGAGCCCCGTTGTCCGCTCCATGTGAATGAGGGGCCGGCCACAAACGGCCGGCCCTTTTCATATGGCGACGTGGCCAAGTGGTAAGGCATGGGCCTGCAAAGCCCCTACCCCCAGTTCGAATCTGGGCGTCGCCTCCATCGGACGTACGCGGTCCAGCCTCAACGGTTGGGCCGCTTTCTCTTTTTGGATACCATACCTATACGGTGCCATTGCCGGGCGCCGATCACCTGTCGTCTCGCTTTTGCCGGTTAGGGGCGCGCCTTGCTCAACGTCCTGCTCATCCTCGCCTTCTTCGGGCTCGTCTACGTGGCCGTGCAGCACCTTGCGCGCACGCTTGGCTACCGCTCGGCGCGCGGCAGGAGCTTCCGCAGGCTCGTCCACAGGGGCAAGGTGCCCGCCGAGCTCACCGAGGCGGCCGACGAGGTCATCATCGACCGCCAGCGGCGCCGCAGCGCGCGCAAGCACCACGACCCGGCCTATGCGAGCCTCAAGACGCAGCCCAAGCCGCGCCTCTCCAGCGAACAGGTCCAGGCGCTGCGCGAGGCCCGTGCCTCGGTGCGCGAGGACTACCTCGACCACATGCGTCCGGGCTTCTACCACTACGTGATCATCTTCATCGTGGCGAGCGTGGCGGGCCTCATCCTCGAGATGGTGTGGATGTTCGTCTCGAGCGGCCGCACGGAGCTGCGCGTGGGCCTCGTGTGGGGGCCGTTCTCGCCCTTGTACGGCTTTGGGGCGTGCCTGCTCACGATGGTGCTGTGGAACTTCCGCACGGCGCCCAAGGGCCAGGTGTTCGTGCTCTCCGCGCTTCTCGGCGGTGGCCTCGAGCAGACGACGGGCATGCTCATGGAGAATCTCTTCCACGCGCAGTCGTGGACCTATCTGGGGCTGCCGGACGCCATCACGCAGTGGATCGCGTGGCGCTTCATCTTTGCGTGGGGCGTCATCGGGCTCGTGTGGTGCCGCGTGGTCATGCCCGAGGTGATCTATCGCATCGGCGAGCCCACGACGCGCGCCCAGGTGGTTATCGTGACGGTCATGACGGTGTTCCTCATCGTGGACATGCTCGCCACGGTGTTCTGCTTCTATCGCAAGGCGCAGCGAGACGTGGGGCTCCCGCCGGCGAACCCGGTGGACGAGTACGTGGATGCCCACTTCAACGACGAGTTCATCGCGAACAGGTTCCAGAACCTCGTGGTGGGGCAGGACCTGGAGCCAAACAAGTAGGGGACCCAGCGCCCGCGTGGGCGCGCGACGATTGGACAAGACATGTTTGAGAACGAGAACCTCAACCGGGGCATCGAGCCGCTCGAGCCCGTGGCTGCCGAGACGCACGAGGGAGACGGTAGGCGCCTGTCGCTGCGCGGCTACAGCCTGGCGCTCACGGGCTTTGTGCTCGCGGGCTTTCTCGTGATGGGCGGGTGCGCGAGCCTGTTCGCGAGCCCGGCGTTCCTCCTGGGCGTGATGGACCACTACCTGAGCATCGCGGTTCTGAGCTTCGTGGCCTCCGTCGCGGGCATCGTGATGATGGGGTCGGGCAGGAAGCGCCAGGCCGTGGGGCTGTCGCTTGCGGGCTATGCGGTGTTCGTGCTGTCTTTTGGCTTCACGACGTCGACGATCCTGCTGAGCTACACCGCCACGACGATCAGCACGGCGTTTTTGGCCACGGCGGGTATCGTGGTCGTGTTCGCGTGCCTGGGCGTTGCCGTGCCGCGGGTGTTCGAGAAGATTCAGGGCGTGCTTACAGGGGCGCTTCTCGCGCTCATCGTGGTGCAGGTCGTGATGCTGTTCCTGGGCGTGAGCCAGACGTGGATTGACTTCGTGGTGATTGTGGTGTTCTGCGGGTTCATCGGCTATGACTTCCACAAGGCGATGTATGACGAGCCCACGCTCGTGAACGCCGTGTACAACGCCTCTGAGCTGTTCTTGGACATCATCAACGTGTTCGTGCGCGTGCTGTCGATTCTGGGGAACCGCGACTAGTGCGTTGCGCGTGGTTGGATGCCCCTGGTGATATGGTCGATGACCTGCGAATTCTCAAAAACTTTTGGGTTAGAGCAAAAATTTTTGAAATTGTGGGTTGCATTGGGTCTGGGGCTTAGGTATATTACTCCTCGCGCTGAAACGCGCACCAGAGCTTCGGGCGTTTAGCTCAGGGGGAGAGCGCTTCCCTGACACGGAAGAGGTCACAAGTTCAAATCTTGTAACGCCCACCATTTAATCGGGAGGCCGGGACCAAGTGGTTCCGGCCTCTTTTGCTATGTGGCGGGGCTGGCGCCGCCTGGGGCTGGGCGGCGCGCCCTGGCCGCGCCCGCGACCGCTCGCCCGAGAATCGCGGAAGAATCCCGGGTTTACAGCGCCTTATCGACAGACAGCGGCGCCCGTGTGTGAAACAATGGCGCGCGCGTGACCAGCGGCGCTCCCGCGCCACTGCCGCGCACACAGGCCGAGCGGGCGCGCCCGCCGTAGACAGGGGGTTCCATGAGCAGCATCGTCATCGTCACCGAGTCTGGCAGCGACATCACCGCGGCCGAGGCGGCCGAGCTGGGCGTCGAACTCGTTCCCATGCACGTGTCCATCGGCGACGCCACGATCGACGATGGCACGCTCGACCCCGCCGAGATGCTCGAGCAGTGCCGTCAGCTTGGCGTTCTGCCGCGCACGAGCGGCTCCACGCCGGCGGACTTCTCGGCCGTGTTCGACCGCATCCACGAGGCGCGCCCGGATGCTCAGATCCTCTACATCGCCTACTCGGCGGTCACGACGTGCTCGTTCGAGAGCGCGCGGACGGCCGCCGAGGGGCGCGACTACGTCTCGATGTTCGACACGGGCCACGTGACGATGGGTCTGGCGCTCGTGGTGCGCAAGGCGGTCGAGCACCTGCGCGAGAACCCCGGCATCACGGTGGGGGAGCTCCTCGAGTGGTCACAGGCCTATGCCAAGCGCGTGCGCATGGGCTTTCTGCCGGGCGACCTTGGCTACCTGCGCGCCGGCGGCCGCCTGTCGAACGCCGCGTTCGTGGGCGCCACGCTGCTGCGCATCAAGCCGATCATCGAGCTGATCGACGGGCGCCTCGTGGCCACGAAGAAGCTGCGCGGCAAGATGGCCTCGTGCTCGCTCGACTTCATGGACCACATGCTCGCTGGCGTCCCGTATGACGCCTCCACGCTGTTCCTCGTGCGCTCGTGCGGCCTGCCGCTTGTCATCCAGCAGGCCGCCGAGCAGCGCGCCCGCGAGCTTGGCTTTGCGGAGCTTCGCTGGTACGACACTCAGAACGTCATCACGTCCCACTGCGGTCCCGGCTCGTTTGGCGTGGCGTTTGCCGTTGAGGAGTAGGGCCGGGGTGTCTGACGCCCGGGTGCTGCGTGGCGCGTGGCCATTCTTGGGCCGCCGCGCTGCCGGGTTGGGTTCGCGGGCGTGTTTGTGGCAGTTTCTGCCCTCGAGAGTGCGATGCGGGCGGGCGCCCGGGGCCTCGCGCGCGGCTTTCTGTCACAAAACCGATCGAATGTGCGATGGCCCGGGCTCCCCGGGCCATCGCGGGGGCCACTTGGGCGCCTGGAGGGGTGCCAAGCCTGTCCGCAAATTCTCGTCACCGCACTCTCGAGGGGCAAAACTGCCATCGAGGCGTCATCGAGCGCACGCTCGATTGGTTTTGTGACATTCCATGGTGGTTGAAACTGTTCTACGGTGCTTCGCTGCCCTGAAGCCATGCCCAAAAGGCACTGACACTTTTGGGCACACTTTTGGGCACGCTGCCGGGCATGGATTACTATGGATAGGTTGAAATACCTATGGGGAGGGTGACCCGTGGCTCGTTTGCCCAAGTTTCTGAACATTCCCGTGCTGCGCAGGATGCGCCTTGAGTTGCCTGCCGCAAAGACGGCGCTCATTGCCTTTTCTGCCACGATGGTCGTGGTGGGCGTAGGCGTCTTTTTGGCCACGTTGCCTGGTCTGACGGTCGCCGAGATTCCGCTCATTGGTGAGCTCGTTGCCAAGACCGATGACGCCGCAACAGACGAGGCCGTCGAGGCCGCCACCTCTGCGGATGCAGCCGTTACCGCGGCAACCGATCAGGCCGCGTCTGCCGGCACGTCGTCTGTTGCCGCCGGCGCCACGTCCTCGCACTCGACTCGTTCTGGTGCGACAGGCGCCACCTCTGCCGGCTCTGGCGGAGGTTCGAGCGCCGGTTCGGCAGGCGGTAGCTCGGGCTCCGCGGACAGCGGCTCTAGCTCCGGTTCTTCGAGCGGCGGCTCCAGCTCCTCCTCCGAGCCGGACAACGACGCCGCGAACGCGAACAACCCCTTCATCGCCATTCCGACGGAGGCAGAGGAGCAGGAGTACCACGCGTTTTTGTGCAGCTGGTACAACCAGCTCGACGCATGCGAGGCCCAGGCCCGGGAGGGCGACTCCAGCGGCTGCTGGGAGGGCTACCTGGCGGTGCGCGACCGCGTTCACTCGAACTACTCCCAGTGGTGTGACGCCTACGGGAAGCTCGTCGCAGCCTTCCGCTGCCTCGGGAGCTGGGCAGAGAGCGGCGAGCAGACCTATTACGACCAGTATCAGAGCTACAGGGCGGCGGTGAACCTGTGACGCCACCCTCGGGCGCGGGCACACGCAAGGCCGGGCAGCCGGGCGCGCTCGTGGTGCGCCTTCTTGACCTGGAGCCCGCCAGCCCCATGACGGACGCGGATCGAGAGGCCTTCCGTCGTCGCTACTCCGTCCTGTTCGCTGAGGACGGCACGAGCCGCCGCGGCGGCCTTGGCATGGTTCGCCGCGTGTCGAACGCCTACGGTGAGAAGCTCGCGCTCAAGACACTGCTGGACGCGGGTACCCTCGCGCCCGTCGCGACCGTGCGCGAGGCATCGGCGGACGGCCAGGACCCCACCGTTGTGGATAACCGCAGGAGAGACGCGCTGCTGGCCGCTTTCCACGCCGAGTACGAGGGCCAGCGAGCGCTACAGGGCCTTGGCTGCGTGCCCAGGCTCTATGGCTGGGGCATGGCCGACGGCCTGCCCGCCATCCTCATGGAGTGGGTCGAGGGCGAGACGCTCGGCCACGTGGCGCGGGCGCTTGCCGTGGACGACGCGGGACGCGTCTCGCCTCCGGTGGCCGCGGCCATCGGCCGGGACCTCTTTGCCGCGCTCGCAACCCTCGCCGCCGCACCGGAGCCCGTGGTCCACAGAGACATTTCGCCGTCGAACGTCATGGTGCGCACCTCCGCCCGCGGCCTTGAGGAGCAGCTGGCAAGCGGCACCTTTGACCTGTGCCTCATCGACTTTGGCTCATCTGTGGTGGGCCTGCCCTCCGCGGGCTCGCTCACGCGTGCGGGCCTGACGATGCGCTGGGCCACGCCGGACTACGCCCCGCCCGAGATGCTCACGGACGACGTTGCCGGCCTGTCCGCGCTCAGGCGCTCGCCGGCAATCGACGTGTACGCGGCCGCGAGCACCGTCTACGCGCTTGCGTGCGGCACACCGCCGTTTGGCGACGAGCGCGCGCAGGGCCCGTCGGGCCTCTCGCCCTATCGTACGAAGATGGACCTTGACCCCGCGGACCCCGTGCTCGCGCACGCGAACGCCCGCACTCTCGATGCCGTGCTGCTTCGCGAGCCGCGGGTGGGAGACGCCGTGGCCTCCGCGATTGCCGAGCTGCCGCAGGCGCCGGCGGACGAGGAGTGCGCCCGTGCCCTGGACCGCGTTGACGGCCAGGTCTCTGACGTGCTGCTGGATTGCCTTACCCCGGACCAGCAGGCGCGTCCCGGCGCGTCGGACGCGGCGCACCGCCTCGGCGTCATTGCGGCGCACTACGAGCGGAACGTGGGACACGCCCTGCGAGGCGAGCCGCTCGAGCCCCGTGACGCCGTGCCCGCGTCCGCGAATCCGCTGCGTGCGAGAAGAGCCCTGCGCGTCGTGGCTCATGCGGCCTGCGTGGCCGTCACGGTTGCTATCTGCGTTGCCTTCGCGCGGCAGCTCGAGACCGCGCGCTCTCTTGCGCTCGCGCTGCCGCTGGTGGCGGGCCTTGCCCTGCGCGCGCGTGACAGGGCCTCGCTCGCGGGCGTGCTCCGTGGTGTCGCGGGACTGCTGCTTGGCGTCGTTGTCGCCGCGGCCATTCTCGTCCCGGTCCTTCCGGCGGGCCTTGCGCCCATGAGCCTCGTGCCGGCCCTGGCGAGCGCGGCTGCCACGGCCTGGCTTCCCCTGGCCGTTGACTATGCGACGCTGTCCGAGGGCAGCGCCAAGAAGGGGGCCTAGGCCGTGCCGATGTTTCGTGCCGAGAAGACCCCGTGCGGCGTGCTGTTCGACGTCCTCAAGCGACAGGCGCATATGAGTCACTCGGAGCTCGCGGAGATCGTGCTCTCCACCAACATGCTGCCCGACGGCAGGACCGCGGTGGCGCACGCCCGCGACCGCTCGTGGCTCTCCCGCTTTGTGGTGCACGCTCCCGTGGACGTGGCACAGGCCAGGCTCTTCGCGGACTTCGGCACCTCGGGCGCGCGCCTGTGCATGTGGCTGAGGTCTCGGCGCTCCCATCCCATGGGCGCTGAGGCGATCTTTGCCATGGTGGCCTCGGACCCCGCCCGCGAGATGGACGCGGCGCTCGAGGCTGCGGGCGAGGACTCGCGACCCTATCGCAACTTGCTCGAGCGCATCGGGGCCAACCGGGCCCGCTCTGCCGAGGATCGCGCCGAGCTCGCGCTCGTGCTGTTCGTGGCGGCTGGCTGCTCGGGCAGCGTCTCCGCGGCCGTTCGCTACGCCCTGGGCTACGAGGCGCGTGCCTTTGGCGTCGCGAGCCCCACGCCTCCCTCGACGCGCGTCGCGCCCGTGCCGTGCGGGGCAGAGGCCTCAACGGAGCTTTACCTGGGGCTTCTGCGCGTGAGGGATGGCTACGTCGTGGGCACGCCCACGTGGGTGGACCCGGCGGGGCCGGGCTGCGTCGTGGGGTCGCTTGCCACGGGCGAGGCGGACGTGTGCGACGTGGAACCGGACGTCTCCGCACGGCACCTGCGCATATGGCACGAGGACGACTCCTGGTGGGCGCAGGACCTGGGCTCTGCCAACGGGGCCTGGCTGCGCCCGGCGGGCGAGGAGGGCGAGGGGCGCCTAGATCCTGCCTGCCGCTGCGCCGTGCAGCCCGGAGACGAGCTGCGGCTTGGCGCGGACACGAGCTTCGTGCTGGTGGAGGGCCTGCCGAGATAGCAGCGAGGGGCACGAGCGCCGTCTGCGGGCGGTTCCGTGCCCCTCACGTGTGCGGGGGCGTGGAGCGGGGGCAGCCCCCTGGTCCACTCCGCTCATTCCTGCTCGCGGGGGATGGCGCCTACCAGGGAGGCAACGTCCACGCTTCCAAGCCGCTTGCCCTCGAGGGCGTCTGCCAGCCTGTCTGCCATGAGCGAGAAGTAGCTTCTCACGGGTGTGAGGTTTGGCGTGGCAACCTCCTCGCACTTCTGCCCGAGCTTGCGGAAGCCCTCCCAGAAGGCATCCACGTGGCACATGAAGTCGTCGTCCAAGGGGCCAAGGTAGGGCTTGGCGTTTGCCTCGCGCAGGCGCTGGACCTCCTCGGCGAGTCTCGCGTCCGTGTCTGGCGTGGTTGTGGGGTGCAGCGAGAAAGGGCCGTTGTCGGAGATGACGCCGCGGAACTTCTCGTAGGCCGCGCGCACCTCGGTTAGTAGCTCGCCAAGCAGGGTCTTGTCTGCCTGCGACGCCGCCTCGAGACGGATGCTGGGCGCCGGAACCGCCGCCTCGCCAAGCGACTCTCCCTCGGCGAGCAGCTTGCGCGCGTAGTCGAGCATCTGTGTGCGGTAGCGGGCGCAGGCGGACGTGGCCTCGGCGCCGAGGGCGTCAAAGTCCGTCGTGTCCCCGCCAAGGAACCCCTGGCACCACGCAAGCTCGCGCTCGATGCCCTCGCAGACGCGCGAGGTCTCCGTGCACCTGTCCAGGTAGCCCATGAGCCTGTCGAAGTCGGGCGGCGTTGGCCAGGACTCGCACAGGGAAAGCTCCTCGATGGCGCGGCCGCACAGCACCTTGGCCGTGACCTCGAGCCCCGCCCTTGCCCGCATCTCGCGCTCGTGGTCTCGCTCCGACCTGCGCCTCAGCTCGTCTGCGCCATGGATGGCCTCCGCCAGGCCGTCGAACGTCCCAGGCCGGCCTTCCTCGCCGTTGCCAATCATCTCGTTATCCATGGCGCCCCCTACACCCCGAGCGCGCGCAGGGCGGCGCTCGCGGCGTTGCCGGTGTCATAGAAGACGGGGCTCAGCTTGCCCAGCAGCTCGCCCGGCACCGACTGCAGGTCCTGGATGGACTCCATGGGCAGCAGGATGCGCGTGGCGCCGGCGTTGCCCGCCACGCGCATGACGTCCTCGAGGTCGTGCACGGGCTCGAGCGTGCCCGAGAGACGCAGGATGCCTGGGATGGCAAGGCCGCCCAGCACGGGTCGGCCCGTTGCGGCCGAGCAGAGCCCCACGAACTCCGCGAGCGAGACCTCGGCAGACGGCCCCTTCTTCTGCAGGTCGTTCATGAAGAGCAGGTAGTCATGGGACCCCGCGCGCAGGCTGGGGGAGATGCTGCTGGCGTTGGTCTCGAACTGCTTGAAGGCGGCGTCCATCGTGTCTCTCACCTGCCTGGAGCCAGTGCCCTCGGTCTGGAACTTGCCTTCTCCGGCAACGGCCTTGTTCTCGAGCTTGTAGACGGCGTAGTCGCCGCCGGGTGCTCGGCCGATGCCAAAGACGTGGCCGGGGGCGAGCGGTGCGTCCGGGATGAGCGTGTCGTTTGCCTGCTCGGGAACGCGCACGACGTTGACCGCGCCCGGCACGTCTATGTCGCTGTAGCCGAGGTTGACGTCGGCGAACTCGATGCCCGCCATGATCTTGAGCTGCTCCTTGACGCGGCGGCGTCCCTCGATGGCGTACTCGAGCAGCATCTGCGCGCCGTCCTTGTCGATCTGACCGTCGGGGAAGACGAGCTTGGCCAGGCCCGAGAAGTTCTTGCGGATACCAATCTCGTCGCGCTTGTTGACCTCGCCATTGAGGCGGAAGTACTCGTCCATGTAGTGGGTGAAGTCGCGCTTGCGCATCTCCTTCATGAACTCGGCGAGACAGTCCGTGACGAGGCCGTAGCGGCCTGTGAGCAGGTCGCTGCGCATCTTGGGCACCTCCCAGCCGGGCAGGTAGCAGTGGATACGGTCGAAGAAGGCGCTGTCGTTGTTGAACTCGGGCGGGAAGGGGTCGAACAGGTGCGTGGTCTTGAGGACGTTTGCCACCGAGTCGTTGATGTTGCCCTCGAAGACCATGGACGCCTCGGCGTTGAAGCTGTCTGCGCCGCGGCCGAACGTGCCGTTTGCCATGTAGCCCTTCATGATCTGCACGGCGTTCTCGTCGCGGAAGCGCATGCCGGCCACCTCGTCGAAGGCGATGGCGTCCCAGTGACCCACGAGGCCCATGGACCCGCGGCGGGTGTTGTTGCTGGCGAAGAGCTTGGCCGTGGTGGTCTGCCCGCCGGAGAGCAGGTAGCTGTAGGGACTCACCTCGGTGTAGATGTGGGACTTGCCCGTGCCGCGCGGCCCCAGCTCAACGAGGTTGTAGTTGCGCTCCACGAGCGGCACCATGCGTTCGAGGAGGTGAAGGCGCTCGCGGGGCTTCAGGGCGTTTGGCTCGTATCCCGCCGAGCGCAGTAGCAGGCAGATCCACTCGTCTGTGGTGAAGTCCTGGCGGTGCGAGATGAACTCGTCCAGGTTGAGGTTGGGCATCTGGATGGGCGTGAGCTTCACGATCCTGAACGGCGAGTCCTCAGGCCCGCGTTTCTTGCCAGACTTGGGACGGCGGGGCCTCTTCTCCGCATCGTCGCCAAAGATGTCATCGAGCGGGTCTGCGTCGTCCTCGGGGCGCAGGTACTGGATGCTCATGATGCACCAGATGCCGCCCATGAGGATCTTGCTGTAGCTGCGCACGTACTCCTCGGGCATCACGAAGTCGTCGATGCCGAGGTTCGTGAAGCTGCCCACGTATAGGTCGTTGTACTCGTCGAGCCGTGCGCTCACCTTGTCGATGACGGTCCACTTGCCCTGCTCGCGGATCTTGGACTTGATCCTCTCGCTCTCGTCGGGGCGCACGTAGTTCTCGGTGAGGATCTTGCGGATGAGCCCGACGCCCCGCTCGATGGCGTCTGGGTCGTCGCTGCTGCAGTACGTGCCAAGCAGGTACTCGAGCACGAAGGTGGGCACGCTCGCGCCGCGCCTCATGAGGCTCGTGAGGTCCTTGCGCACGATCATGCCGGGAAACGCCTGGATGATCTTCTCGTCCAGGGCGTCCTTCTCGTAGGGGGCGATTGTCGCCGTGGTGTCCGTGTTGCTCATGCTGTCTACCATCCAAAGTCTTCCGTGGGGGCAAAGGCGATCTGTATCTGCAGGTTTGCGAGCTGTGTGGTCTCACCGGTCTGGGCGTTCTCCGCAACCAGCGGGTAGGCGGCGCCTGAGGTGGGCGAGAACCCCGTGCGCAGGCAGAACTTGGCGCGGACGGTGCGCTCCTGGGGCGAGGGGGACGTCATGTTGGCGACGACGCGGGCCTTGTCGGTCACGGGGCTGCCCTGCGCGTCTGCCACGTAGACGTCGTACTCGGCTGCGACCACCTTGCCGCCCACGGGCTGCGTCTGGAAGAAGTCGAGGTTGAAGATGCTGTTCGTGACCGTGTTGCTTTTGAGGACCGCCTCGATGCGGGCACCCTCGGCCTCCTCGTAGCTTGCCGAGCCCTTGCGGTGGTTGCGGAAGTGCAGCACGGGCACGCACATCTCCTCAAGCGAGATGCCGCCGTGGACGTAGTTCTCGCCACCGCCGGCCTTGCGGATGCGCACGCACTCGCGGGGAAACAGTCCGCGCATGTCCTGGGTGCCCGCGAGACGTGCGGGCACGAGGAACTCGCTTGCGGCGCTCTCGTCTGCCACGACGTAACGGCGGCCGTACTCGATGACCTGGCCGGTGACGTCGTCGATGCTCGCGTGCTCCGGCTCTCCCAGGGGCTCGCCGGTGTAGAGGAAGCCGTGGTCTGCGGTGATGATGACGTCTGAGGCACGGAAGTCCTTGACGATGACCTTCACGAGGGTCACGAGCTCGTTGATGGCGTCGCGGCAACCCTGGAAGACCTTGCGCTCCGTGCCCGGCTTGTCCCCGAGCGCGTCGATGACGTTGTGATAGACGTAGACCACGCTCGCATCTCCCACGAGCTTAAGGCGCTCCGCATGGCCCATCTCGCCCACGAGCGTCTCGTACTGGACGGCCACGCCGGTGGGATGGCTGCGCCTGATGGCCTGCTGCCTCGCGGCGCAGGTAGGTACCTCCGCGCCGTCCACGAGGACCTTGAGGCCGCAGCCTGCTCCCTCGCCCGCGCGTTCGAGCGCGAGGGTGCCGTGCGGCAGCAATGCCGCCATGCCGCACTTTGTGACGGAGGGGAGCATGGCCTGCAGGGAGTCGAGGTCACACGTGCCCTTGGTCTCGCTCTCCAGTCGCTCGGCGAGCTCGGCGGCAACCTCGTAGCGCAGGGCGTCTGACACCACGACCCAGGCACGCTTCTTGCCCTGGGCGATGGAGTCCACCTTGTCCATGTAGAAGTCCGGCTGGCGGGCGATGCCGCTCGCGTAGCCCTGCTCGGCGAGCTCTGCGGCCGAGGCGTTGACCCAGCGGCCGTTGACCTCGGCAAGGAACCAGTTCTTGTAGAGCGGCTCGATGCCTTCGCAGGCGTGGCGCAGCGCCTCGTCGAGCTCATAGCGGCCGTCCATGATGGCCTCGGAGAGGGCCGTGTGCAGCTCGCGGTACCAGCGGTCGAACGCATGCCACTCGGACGTGTAGGCGCTCCAGACGCGCTCTGCCGGCAGCGCCCCCAAGCCCTCGGCGTGGCTGCGGTTGAAGATCCTCATGCGGGCGATGGCGATGACGCCACGGTAGTAGCAGCCAAAGTCCGCGTACCAGGCCAAACCACGGCGGCGGTTGGCCATCTCGATGGCCTCCTTGGCGTGGTCGGGCGTGCCGGCCGCAGAAAGCAGCCTGCCCAGGATGACGGCATCGACGCAGGGAAAGACGTCTGCGAGCGAGAGCTCCTGGAGCGTGGCGGCCTCGGCGGGGGAGAGGCGCTCGGCGAGGTTCGCGCGGCGCTCGACGTCCTCGCACGCCTCGCGCAGGGTCTCGACGTCGCCGACTGAGAGCCACGCGTCGAAGACCTCGTGGCAGAAGGCGGCGTGCTGGGAGGACATGCGACCCCCAAGGTCCTTGAGCGCGCCTCCGAGGCCCGCGCGCGAGAGGGCCGAGAGCAGCACGTGGTCAACGGCGAGGGCGGGGTCCTTGAGCGAGAAGCCCGTCCATGCGGCGAGGGCCTCGAGGAAGGCGTCGCGCACGCCGTACTTCTCGAGCTTGTCGAGCGGGGCGTCGGTATCGTCCGTCTGGGACAGCTCGAGGAAGCGTTGCGTCACGGCAACGGGCGTGGCCTTTGTGGCATCGAGGGCGATGGCCATGAGGGAGAGGTCGAGCTGCCGGGGCGAGGCATAGGCCTCGCGCAGACGGCGGAGCTTCTCGAAGGTCCGCTTCTTTGAGAGGGCGGCGTGACGCTCGCGCAGGGCGTCGCGCATCTCGCGCGTGTCCGGGGCGCCGAGCTCGCGCAGCTGGATGCTCACGTAGTCTGCCGAGAACTGCTGCGAGCGCACCTCGACGTCTGCGAGCCAGTCTCCCTCCAGGCGGCGGGCGCGCGGGCGGTAGAGCAGGATGCGCCTGCCCGTGAGGTCCTCGTTGAGGGCGCGCTTGAGGAGAAACATCTCGTTCTCGCGCTCTGCCATGACCTCGACGCCCGGCAGCTCGATCTCTTCCGCGAGCTCGGCGAACTCCGCGTCTGGGTCGTGCCAGACCACGATGCCGCCCTTCTCGTCCATGGCGTCAAAGAGCTTGGAGAGCTCCTTTGTGATGTCTGCTGGGTTCATTGGCTACTTCACCTTTGCCAGGACGTCGGCGAACTTGGCGTAGTTGACCTTTACGCCGTCGTCGAGGTCGATCTTGATCATCTGGTCTGCGAGGTGCTGGACCTTCTCCTCGTAGCCGGCAAGCTCCGCCGCCTGGGCCTCAACCTGCCTGCGCTCCTTGGTGAGCTGGGCCTTCTGACGAGGGCTTGCCACCTGCATCTGGTCTTCCAGGTAGCCCAGGCGCGTGCGGTAGCGGTCCTGCTGCGGCAGCACGTAGTCCGTGCGGATGCGTGCGAGGAGGTCTGGCTGGTAGCGGTGCATGTAGACGAGGCACTTGAAGCCGTTCTTCTTGCCGGAGTCGAACAGCCAGTAGATGGGGCGCTTCTTGTAGGTCTTGCAGTGGTCGGCGAAGAAGTCCTTGAGGAAGTAGGCGCGGACGACCTCGCGCGAGGTGCCCTTGCCGCCCAGCGCGTCTGCGATGAACTGCAGGTTCTCCTCGAGCGTCTCGGGCCCGTAGACCACGCGGACAAAGTCCACGAGGCGTGCCACGATGTCGTCGCCAAAGTACTCGTCGTCCGTGATGGGCAGGACGTTGTCCTCGTCTGGCATGAAGGTAACGTGCTCTGGGTCTGGCATCTTGGCGAGGTAGTCTGCCACCGTGGCGCCCTGGTCTGCGAGCACGAGGCCGTCCACGTCCAGCGAGTAGCGGCCGAACATGCAGCCTACGGCGTAGCTGATGAGAGAGACGATCTCATCGCGGCGTGTGCGCACGTAGCGGTTGCCCTTGTAGCTCTCCGGGATCTCCTCGGCGGTGTCGAAGATGCGGGCCACCGAGACGTACTTGTCCTCGACCTCGATGGGCACCTCGCCCTCCATGTGGTAGATGCGCGCGAAGATGCGGTTGAGCTCCTCCTCGTTGGTGCGCAGCTGCTCGAAGCGCTCGTTGACCTCGGCCTTGTGGGCCTCGTACTTGTCCTTGATGAGTGTTGCCATGTGGTTCTGCTTTCTGCTGCTAGTGGGGTGCGGGCGTGGAGCGGGGACGTGGAACAGGTGACGTAGCATTGTTCCATTCCCTGCACGCTGCCTACTCTTCCCAATCGGGTCTGAAAGTGGGGAAGGCTGCCCTGCCGGTGGGTCTGAGGCCCTGCTCCCTGAGCTTTGGCAGCGTCGAGACCATGAGCTCCCTCATCTCGCGGTACTCATTACTCTCTCTTTCGGCCGAGGTGAACGGCAGGCCGGAGATGAAGCCGTTGTACTGGGCAAGGGCTCTGATCATCGACTCCTTTGCTTCGGAGTCCTCAGCCTCAAGAGCGGGGAGGTCACACTCGGCACTCTCGAGACGGTCCGTGAGCTCTTTCTTTTTCTGCGAGAGCCTCTCGAGCTTTGCCTGGATGCGGGCAACCTGCTTCTCCTTCTCTCTTAGCTCACAAAACAGCACCATTCCCGACTTCGTGAGCGACTTGTGCTCGGCTTCAATCTCCTTAATGCGCTTGCGGAGCTTATCTTGTTGCTCGGCAATCTTGCTGAGCTCGACGTCTATGTCTACCTTTTTGAAGATGGAGAAGAAACCCAGGTCCGTTCGTTGCTTCTCAAGCTCGCGGGTTCTCTCCTCTAGCTGTCTCGTCTGGGAGATGAGCTC
>ERZ808240.1665-NODE-1665-length-26842-cov-4.768320_pt1 | contig 26842 bp, 17 predicted proteins | sample MGYA00521084_ERZ808240 | MGnify/ENA primary metagenome ERZ808240 (study PRJEB31516, sample SAMN03275571) | gut metagenome | biome: mammalia-associated habitat; material: feces | host: Papio cynocephalus | place: Kenya | collected 2012-08-06 ... | reverse complement strand
TCGCTGGCGGCAGGCGCGCTCACCACCACCTACACGGCGTCTCAGGGCCTGCTGCTGATGATCCCGAATATGTATAAGATTGCGGGCGAACTGCTCCCGGCGGTGTTCCATGTGTCGGCGCGCTGTGTGGCGTCGCATGCGCTGAACATTTTCGGCGATCATTCCGATGTGTACGCCTGCCGTCAGACCGGCTTTGCCATGCTGGCGGAGACCAATCCCCAGGAAGTGATGGATCTGGGTGCGGTGGCGCACCTGGCGGCTATCAAGGGACGCGTACCGTTCCTGAACTTCTTCGACGGTTTCCGTACCTCCCATGAGATTCAGAAGATTCAGGTCTGGGATTATGAGGATCTGAAAGAGATGTGCGATATGGATGCGGTGGAAGCGTTCCGTAAGCGCGCGCTGAACCCGGAGCGCCCGGTGATGCGCGGTTCTCACGAGAACGGCGATATCTTCTTCCAGCATCGTGAGGCCTGCAACCAGTATTATGACGCCATCCCCGGCATTGTCGAGGAGTATATGGGCAAGGTCAATGAGAAGCTGGGCACCGACTATCAGCTGTTCAACTATTACGGCGCTGCCGATGCTGACCGTGTGATCGTGGCGATGGGTTCCATCTGCGATGTGGCCGAAGAAGTCATCGACTATCTGACTGCTCAGGGCGAGAAGGTTGGTCTGGTCAAGGTGCGGCTGTATCGTCCCTTCCGCGCGGACAAGCTGGCGGCGGCGATTCCCGCTACTGTCAAGAAGATCGCGGTGCTGGATCGGACGAAGGAACCCGGTTCTCTGGGCGAGCCGCTGTACATGGATGTGGTGACGGCGCTGGCGACTCAGGGCCGCGGCGACATCAAGGTGATCGGCGGCCGTTACGGTCTGGGCTCCAAGGATACCCCGCCTGCCAGTGTGTTCGCGGTGTATCACGAGCTGACGAAGGCGGAACCGAAGCATCAGTTCACCATCGGTATTGTGGATGATGTGACCGGTCTTTCTCTGGAAGAGACCGAGGCGCCGAACACGGCGGCTCCCGGCACCAAGGAGTGCAAGTTCTGGGGTCTGGGCGGCGACGGTACTGTCGGCGCCAACAAGGACTCCATCAAGATCATCGGCGATCATACCGATAAGTATGTGCAGGCGTATTTCCAGTACGACTCCAAGAAAACCGGCGGTATCACCATCAGCCACCTGCGTTTCGGCGATCAGCCCATCAAGAGCCCCTATTACATCAACAAGGCGGACTTTGTGGCGTGCCACAACCCGTCCTATGTCATCAAGGGCTATAAGATGGTCAACGATGTCAAGCCCGGCGGCGTGTTCCTGATCAACTGTCAGTGGACACCGGAAGAATTGGACGAGCATATGCCTGCTGAGGCGAAGCGCTATATCGCGCGCAACAATATTCAGCTGTACACCGTGAATGCGATTGACCTGGCGGCGCAGATCGGGCTGGGTAAGCGTACCAACACCGTGCTGCAGTCGGCGTTCTTCGCGCTGTCCAAGGTGCTGCCTGTGGACGAGGCGATCGGCTATATGAAAGAAAAAGCCCAGAAGTTCATGAAGAAGGGCAAAGAGATCGTCGAGATGAACGAGAGGGCTATCGACGCAGGCGCTACCGCGTTCGTGAAAATCGACGTGCCCGTTTCCTGGGCGGATGCCGTGGATGCGGATGTCGCCGCAACTGAGCATGGTCCCGCTAAGTTGGTCAAGCAGGTGGACGACATTATGATCCCCGTGGGCAAGATGAACGGTGACAGCCTGCCGGTGTCCACTTTTGTGGATCATGTGGACGGCACCTTTGAGCAGGGTGCTTCTGCCTACGAGAAGCGCGGTGTGGCGGTGATGGTTCCCGAATGGAATCCTGATACCTGCGCCAAGTGCAATAAGTGTGCTTTCGTTTGCCCCCATGCGACTATTCGACCCTTCGCTCTCAATGAGGAAGAAGTGGCTGCGGCTCCGGCCAACATGAAGAAGGCCCCCAAGCCGGTCATCAAGACCAACTACACCTATACTCTGGCGATTTCTCCGCTGGATTGCATGGGCTGCGGCGTGTGCGTGGGCGTCTGCCCGACCAACTCCCTGACCATGGTGGCACAGGAGAGCCAACTGCCGGAGCAGGATGTGTTTGATTACTGTGTGGAGAAGGTTTCCGAAAAGCCCGAGACCATCGGCACTACCGTCATCAGCAGCCAGTTCAAAAAGCCGCTGCTGGAGTTCTCCGGCTCCTGTGCGGGCTGTGCCGAGACCTCCTATGCCCGGCTGATTACTCAGCTGTTCGGTGATCGGATGTATATTTCCAACGCCACCGGCTGCTCCTCTATCTGGGGCGGTCCTGCGGCCACTTCTCCGTACACCACGGACAAGAACGGTCACGGCCCCGCTTGGGCGAACTCCCTGTTCGAGGATAACGCCGAGCATGGCTACGGTATGTATCTGGGTCAGAAGGCCATCCGCAGCCGTCTCATCGACGAGGTGAAGGAGTTTGCGGCAGACGACAGAACCCCCGAAACCGTCAAGGCTGCCTGTGCAGCGTATCTGGATACGTTGAATGACGGCAAGACCAATGGCGATGCTGCCAAGGCGATGGTTGCTGAGCTGGAGAAGATGGATTGCGACTGCCCGCTGCGCAAGGATATTCTGGCGCATAAAGAGTATCTGTCCAAGAAATCCGTCTGGATCTTCGGCGGCGACGGCTGGGCATATGACATCGGCTTTGGCGGTCTGGACCACGTGCTGGCGCAGGGCGAGGATGTCAACGTGATGGTGTTCGATACCGAGGTGTATTCCAACACCGGCGGACAGGCGTCCAAGGCATCCAACATCGGTCAGGTGGCACAATTTGCTGCCGCCGGTAAGGCGATTGCCAAGAAGTCTCTGGCGGAGATTGCCATGAGCTATGGCTATATCTATGTGGCACAGATCGCTATGGGCGCCGATATGAACCAGACCATCAAGGCTCTGGCTGAGGCGGAGGCCTATCCGGGTCCGTCGCTGGTCATCGGTTACGCCCCCTGCGAGATGCACTCCATCAAGGGCGGTATGGTCAACTGCCAGGCCGAGATGAAGAAGGCTGTGGATTGCGGCTACTGGAATATGTTCCGGTTTAACCCCGCCAACAAGGCGGAGGGCAAGAACCCCTTCTCCATGGATAGCAAGGCTCCCACCACGAACTATCGTGACTTCATCATGAATGAGGCTCGGTATTCTTCTCTGACCCGTTCCTTCCCGGAGCGCGCTGAGGAGCTGTTCACCAAGGCGGAGGCTACCGCAAAGGCTCGCTATGAGCATTTGTTGCGGCTGGGCGACCTGTACGGGCAGAATGTCTGAGCGGTTCGTCTAAACCAATAACTGAGGGCGCCCCCATTTCCGAAAGCCGGAAATGGGGGCGCTTTTCTGTTTTTTGTGCTTTGCGCTTGCGTTTTTGAAAAGACAGGCGTATAATTGAAACAGTCCGGTGTACCGGAGCTTAGTGAAAAGGAGATGCATTTCTTATGGATCGTATTGTAGAGGAAATTCGTAAGCTGCTGCCGGCGGATGGGGCGGCTCTGATTGCCAGCGTACCCAACCGCTTTTATGTGACCGGCTTTGAAACCAGCGATGGGTATGTCTATATCAGCCATAAACAGGCGGTGTTCCTGATTGATTTCCGCTATGTGGAAAAAGCGCGAGAAATCGTAAAATCCTGCCGGGTACAGCTGTCAACCGCCCCGATGAAGGAGCTGGCGGAGCTGTGCGCCGCCGATGGGACAAAGACTCTGTTTGTGGAAAATGAGTATATTTCTATGAGCGCGCTGAAATCGCTGCAGGAGGCGCTGGGCGGCGTGGAAATCCCGGCAGACACCCGGTTGGACGACAGCCTGCGGGATTTGCGCAGTGTCAAAAACGAGCACGAGCTGTCTTTGATTAAACAGGCGCAGAAGCTGACCGACGATACCTTTACCTATATTCTCGGACAGATTGCCCCCGGGCGTACCGAGCGGGAGATCATGCTGGATATGGAGTTTTATATGCGGCGGCTCGGGTCGGAGGGCGTGTCCTTCGATTTCATCGTGGTTTCCGGGAAAAACTCGTCCTTGCCCCACGGCGTTCCCACGGACAAGAAGGTGGAACGGGGCGATTTTCTGACGATGGATTTCGGCGCCGTAGTAGAAGGATACCGCTCGGATATGACCCGTACCGTGGCGGTGGGAGAGGTCTCCGATGAACAGCGCCGGGTATATGAAACGGTGCGACAGGCGCAGCAGGCGGCGATCGACGCCGTGAAGCCGGGACTGGTATGCAGGGATGTGGATAAGATTGCCCGGGACATTATTTACGGTGCCGGATATGAGGGATGCTTCGGTCATGGTTTGGGGCATAGCGTGGGCATCGAAATTCACGAGCGCCCCAATTTCAACACCCGCTGCGATACGGTGCTGAAAGCCGGAACGATTATGACAGTGGAGCCGGGTATTTACCTGGAAAATCGGTTTGGCGTGCGCATTGAGGATATGGTGTATGTGACGCCGGAGGGCTGCATTGACCTGACCGGTAGCCCCCATGAACTGATCATTCTGTAACGGGTGTAAAAGTCAATTAAGCTGCAAAAAAGGGACTTGCCGAAGCGCTCCGGTGAGTCCCTTTTCCAATAGGTGTACGATAAGGGTGAGTATTTCTGTCATCCGCTGGATAGATTGTCTATGCTTTTCTTGGCAGCGCATGCCCGGTCACAAAGCTCTGGGCACCGTAATAGATTCACTCGTTCCCTGCGGCTGGCGGTGCCCGTTCTTCTGTGCGAGTTCATTAGGGTGAGCATGTGGGGTGTCCTATCAGCCGCCGACGGCGTAATTCCTATCTTTTTCAGGTGCCTTTTTATTGCCAGCACCTGTTTTGCTTTTTGTAAACACAAACATTCCAATTCCATCCTTGCCGACATCTTCTACGCCAGTGATGGAAAAACCGCATTTGTTGATGTAAAAGCAGATGTTCCCGATCAAGTAAGATGGGGTTCGCAGCTTCCAGATGGGAGCGGTCGTGTAATGCTGCTCAATTTCCTGCCATGCCCGGTAACCATAACCTTTCCCTTGGCATTCTGGTGCAATGAACAACCGATCCAGTACATTGGCGGTGGGGTCGCTTGTATCCAGCACGGCTCCGCCGATAAGAGACTCTCCTTCAAAAAAGCTGAGAATGGTTTTGCTCGGATACTCCAGGGCAACTTCCGGCGTCAGATCCGGCTCGTCGTCATCCTCTTCTATCAGGTTTTCCGGGCATGGATTTGACCTAAATGCAGCATCATAGATTACGCTCAATGGTCGCAAATCTTCGCTTCTGGCTTTTTCCATTCTCATCAAACTGCACCTCCCTTTCCACGCGCTAAAAAGGAAAGCTAAATCAAACCGCCAAGGTTCAATTTAGCTTTTCTTTGGTGCGGGCGGCGAGGGTCGAACTCGCACGCCGAAGCATTGGCTCCTAAGACCAACGTGTCTGCCATTCCACCACGCCCGCATATGCAACGGATTCATACTATCACAAACCGAATAAAATTGCAATCCTTTCTTTTGAAATTTGACACATTCGGATGGAGCGCATGGGGCCAATTACTGCGGCTTAACTTGATTCTGTTTGGCGGTCAAAAAACCGAATTGAACAATTGACAAGAACGGCACCGCTTTGTATAATTAAATTGTCTACCAACTGAATACGCAAAGCGCATTCGGCAATGGAATGCGAATTTTGCACAGCCTCAAACATTGAAAGGGATGAAAGTCTATGAACGGGGAACTATACGCTTCAATCATTAACGTTAAAGTAAACCGGCAATACCGGCATAAAGTGGACTGGGATCTGGCGGGGGAATACGCCGCCGCCAAGCTGCCGCCCATCGAGCGGATGATCGACCGGTTTGAGCGGCTGTGCCGGGAGGAGCGCCCGGTTCTTCTGCCGGGTGAGCAGATCTGCTACCTGCGGACGGTGGCGAACCTGCCGCCCATCTTCACCAAGGACGAGTGGGCGGACATCCGCAAGACCCACTATATCCACGAATTGGGCTTTATGTCCAATCTCTCCCCCAACTATTACGGCACCATCGCCGTGGGACTGCTGGAAAAGCGCAAAACTGCCGACGTCTACGGACAGCGGGCGATTGATGCCATTCTGGCGCTGGCGGACCGCTACCGGGAGGAGGCGCAGCGGCAGGGGCGCACTGACTTGGTGGAGGTGCTGACCCAGGTGCCCCGCTATCCGGCACGGAATTTCCGGGAGGCGCTGCAATTCTTCCGGATCCTGCATTTTTCCCTGTGGCTGGAGGGCAACTACCACAACACCATCGGACGGTTCGACCGCTACATTGGTCCCTATCTGGAGCGGGATCTGGCGAGCGGGGCGCAGACCCGGGATACGGCGCTGGCACTGCTGGAGGACTTTTTCCTGTCTTTTAATAAGGATAGTGACCTTTACCCCGGCGTGCAGCAGGGGGATAACGGGCAGAGTATGATGCTGGGCGGCGTGGACGAGAACGGCAACAGCGTGTTCTGCACCCTGTCGGAGCTGTGCCTGGAGGCGAGCTACAACAATAAGCTCATCGACCCGAAGATCAACCTGCGGGTGGGCAAGGATACCCCGGAGGAGGTCTATACCAAGGCGTCCCATCTCACCAAGGCGGGGCTGGGCTTCCCCCAGTATTCCAACGACGATGTGGTGATCCCGGCGCTGGAGCAGCTGGGCTATGCCCACGAGGATGCCGCTAACTACACCGTGGCGGCGTGCTGGGAGTTCATCATCCCCTTTGTGGGGGCGGATGTGGCGAATATCGGCGCAGTGTCCTATGCCAAGGCGATTGACGTGGCGTTCCACCACGATTTGCCGGATTGCGCCACCTATGAGGAGTTTTTTGCCGCCGTTCAGCGCCGTATCCACGAGCAGTGCGACGACATCTGCGCCGGGCTGAAAAATCTGTGGTTCGTGCCGTCGCCCTTTATGCACGTGCTGATGGACTGCGACATTTACACCGGCGGCAAATATAATAACTACGGCATCCACGGCACAGGCATTGCCACCGCCGCCGATTCGCTGGCGGCGATCCGGAAATATATTTATGAGGATAAGAGCCTGACGAAAGCGGCGTACATCAAGGCGGTGGATGAGGACTTCGCACACGACCCGGAGCTGCTGCACACCCTGCGCTATGACAGCCCCAAGCTGGGGAACAACGACGATTCCGTGGACGCTATCGCCGTGGCGCTGCTGGATACGCTGGCGGATGCGCTGGCGGGACGCCAAAACGACCGGGGCGGCTGCTACCGTGCCGGCACGGGCAGCGCCATGTATTACCTGTGGCACGCCAATGAGATCGGCGCCTCTCCGGACGGTCGCCGCAAGGGAGAACCCCTGGGGACAAATTTCTCCGTGTCGCTGTTTGCCCGGGTGAAAGGCCCGGTGTCGGTCATCGGGTCGATGACCAAGCCCCATTTCGAGCGTGCCATCAACGGCGGACCGCTGACGCTGGAGTTCCACCAGTCTCTGTTCACCGACGAGGAGAGCATCCGCAAGGTGGGGCAGATCGTCAAGGCGTTCATCGACCGGGGCGGGCATCAGCTGCAGCTGAATGCCGTGAATGTGGAGCGGCTGAAGGATGCCCAGCTCCATCCGGAGAAGTACCCCCAGCTGGTGGTGCGGATCTGGGGCTGGAGCGCCTACTTCGTGGAGCTGGATAAGGAATATCAGGATCAGGTGATCGCACGGCAGGTGTATTCCGTATGATCGGAACGATATTCGATATCAAAGAGATGGCGGTGCACGACGGTCCGGGGGTCCGTACCACGGTGTTTTTCAAGGGCTGCCCGCTGCGCTGCCGCTGGTGTCATAACCCGGAGGGGCTGACCGCTGCCCCTCAGCTGATGGTGCGGGAGAGCCGCTGCACCCATTGCGGGCGCTGCCGGATTTCCTGTACCCATCCGGAGTGCCAGCCCTTTGGGCGTTGCCTGCGGGTCTGTCCGCTGGGGCTGCTGTCGGTAGCGGGGCGGACGGTGACCGCCGAGGCGCTGGCGCAGGAGCTGCGCCGCTCCGGGGAGCCGCTGGGCGCCGCTTTCGGCGGGGTGACCTTTTCCGGCGGGGAGCCGCTGGCGCAGCCGGCGTTTTTGCTGGAGACCGCCGACCGGCTGTCCGACCTGCACCGGTGCATCGAGACCAGCGGCTATGCGCCGCCGGAGGTGTTCGGGGCGATGCTGGAGCGGATGGATTATATCCTGATGGATGTGAAATTGGCGGACGGTGCGGCACATAAGCGGTATACCGGGGTGGACAACGCCCCGATTCTGGAGAACCTCCGCCGCCTGCAGGCGAGCGGCAAGCCCCATTGCATCCGCACGCCGCTGATCCCGGGCATCACGGACACGCCGGAGAATTTGAGCGCTGTCCGCCGGCTGGTGGGCGACAGCCCCTGGGAGCAGCTGCCCTATAACACGCTGGCGGGGGCGAAATACCCCATGCTGGGGCTGCGGTACGGACTGTAAAAAGAAATACGAATTTTTCATAAAGTGAAAAAGCCAAGCTTTCCAATGAATATTCGGAAAACTTGGCTTTTGTTTGATGTGGAAATTTTGAGTAATGCCGTGAACGCTATCCGGTCATTCTGCCAAAAAGAAGAAGGATTACAATTTCCGCATTGACTCTGTGATGGTTTATGTGCTATGATTATACTGCTTTATTATGGGACTTTGTGCTATTTATATGGACGGTATCTCGTATGTGCAGAAGAAGGATGATTCCGGTTTTGTTTGACGGATATGCATGAGAAAGCGGCGCAAAATATTACGAACACGTCTTTCTCTGCTTTCATGGCATTTCCGGATACGGAGCCGTCGGAGGGAAGCCGAGCATTCGATATGTGTGGATCAACCATCAACGAGACGATCCGTGTCATCTGTAACAACGTATAAACTGGGGGAGAGCCGATGAATCTGTTTTCTGTGTTGAATCTGATTGGCGGACTGGTGTTTTTTCTGTTTGGTATGAACGTCATGTCCGGCAGCCTGGAAAAAATGGCCGGCGGCAAGCTTGAGCATTTGTTGCGTAAGATGACCGCCAATCCGTTTATCAGCATCGCACTGGGTGCCGTCATCACTGTGGCGGTGCAATCCTCGTCGGCGACCACGGTGATGCTGGTAGGTTTGGTGAATTCCGGATTGATGAAGCTGTCTCAGACGCTGTTTGTTATCTACGGAGCCAACATCGGCACCACCATCACCTCGTGGATCCTCAGTCTGTCCGGCATCCAGAGTGACAGCATTCTGCTGCAAATGCTGAAGCCGGAACATTTTTCACCACTGATCGCGCTGGTCGGTATCATTCTGCTGATGGTCTCCAAAAATGACCGCAAAAAGAGCATTGGCACGGTGTTTGTCGGATTCGCCGTGCTGATATACGGCATGACCATGATGTCGGGCGCTGTGGCACCGCTGGCGGATTCTCCGGCTTTTTCCAAGCTGTTGGTGCAATTCAACAACCCGTTGCTGGGTATGCTCATCGGTACGCTGTTTACCGGTGTGATCCAATCCTCCGCCGCGACCATCGGCATTTTGCAGGCGTTGTCCATGACCGGCAGTCTGTCCATCGGGATGATCATTCCTATCGTCATGGGCGCCAATATTGGCACCTGCGCCACCTCCATGATCTCCTGCATCGGCACCAATCGCAAAGCAAAGCAGGTGGCGCTTATTCATCTGTCGATCAAAGTGATTGGTACAGCGGTATGGTTGAGCGTGTTCTGTCTGGTAAACGCCCTGACGGACTGGCCTTTTGCCAAGGCGGCCGCTTCACCGTTCTCCATAGCGCTGGTACATTCGGTGTTCAATATTCTTACTACGGTGTTGCTGATGCCGTTCACCAAAATGTTGGAGCGGCTGATTTGCCGCATTCTCCCGGATGTCAAAACCGCTTCCGGGCGGGACGAGCCTTTCCTGGATGAGCGCTTGTTGAAATCGCCTTCCGTGGCGGTGGTGGAGAGCAACTCCATCTCTAAGAAAATGGGCTTCATGGCGCGGGATAACGTCCTGCTGGCGATGGGCCTGTTTGAGCATTTCAGCGAAAAGACCGCTACGCAGATCAACGCCACAGAGGAATTGTTGGATTCCTACGAGGATAAGCTGGGCACATATTTGGTGCGGTTATCCGCTGAGGCGCTGTCACAGCACGATTCGCAGGTGGTATCGAAAATGCTCCATGCCATCGGGGACTTTGAACGCCTGGGTGACCACGCGCTGAATTTGCTCCGTAGCGCGCGGGAGATGCACGAAAAAGAGGTGCTGTTCACTGCCGCAGCACAGCAGGAGCTGGGGGTGTTGACCGATGCGATCCGGGAGATCCTGCGGTTGACCTGCGAGGCGTATAAGAACAGTGACACAGCCGTTGCGGCACGGGTGGAACCGCTGGAGCAGGTGATTGACGGGCTCATTTCCCGCATCCGCGGCAACCATATCAATCGACTGCGCAGCGGGGAGTGCAGTATTGAAACCGGTTTCATTTTGTCCGATGTATTGACCAATTACGAGCGGATTTCGGATCATTGTTCCAATATTGCTGTGGCGGTCATCGAGGTGGAACAGAACAGTTTCGATACCCATAAATATCTTAACGGCGTCAAGTTCGGCAATCACGAATTTAATGTGTATTACGACGATTACAGCCGGCAATATGCGCTTTTGTAAAAGAAGAAAAATTGTCGAAGTTTTTTCCAAAATGGGGTTGACATTTTCCGGAAATCTGTTATAGTACTGGCGGACAGGAGATGGGTCGCGCCCGTCTCCGTGGTGCGTACAACAAATTCCCTCGCTCAGTACGCCCGGAGGTAACGCTCATGAAAACCGTGAACGACTCACCCCGTACGGCTCCTTTCGACGAAGAAACGATCAAGCAAGAGGAAGATGCCTTTATCCACAGCTATGCGGCTGTGGGGGAGGGGCATACTTTCCGCTTGCTTTTTGCTTTATTTCGGGCGCATTACTGGCGGCTGATCAAGGCGGCGTTGTTTTGCGCAGTAAAAAGCTCGCCTCTATGGATCATGCCGCTGGTCACGGCCAATGCCATTGACATTGCCGCCGGACAAAAGCCGGGCGGCATCAGCGGTCTGGTCACAAATCTGGTCTTTATTCTTGCATTGCTGTTGCTGAATATACCGCTGCACTATGCGTATGTTCGGGAATTCAGTATTGCTCGCCGCCATGTGGAGGCCGGTCTGCGGGGCGCTATGGTGCGTAAGCTGCAGCAGCTGTCGGTGGCCTTTCATAAGGAGATGCGCTCCGGCCGCATTCAATCCAAGGTGATGCGGGATGTGGAGGCGGTGGAGGGGCTGTCCTCGCAGATATTTGATACTATCTGGGATACACTGCTGAATTCGGCGATTCCGCTGGTGGTGATCCTCACAAAGAACGTGTACGTTTTCTTCATTTTTCTGCTGACTGTTCCGGCGGCGGTGCTGGCCATGATTCCCTTTCGGAATAAAATGCGCCAGCGTAATCGGGAATTTCGGCAGGAGATCGAGACCACCTCTTCGGACGTGATGGAGATGGAAGAGCTGGTTGCTGTCACCCGGGCGCATGCGCTGGAAAATCTGGAGATAAATCGTATGACCGGACGCATCAAAGAGGTGGCTGAGCGCGGCTATAAGCTGGATGTGCTGCAAGGCTTTTTCTCTTCGGTGAACTGGGTGATCTTCATGTCGTTTCAGATGGTGTGCCTGTTCATATCCAGCATACTGGCGCTGAAGGGTAAGATCTCGCTGGGAGATGTATCCCTCTATCAGACCTATTTTGCGGCATTGGTCAGCCGAGTGTCCGGTGTGATCGGCATGATCCCGGCATTTGCCAAGGGCAGCGAGGCACTGGGTTCCATCGGCGAAATTCTGAATTGCGGCGATGTGGAGAACTATCACGGAAAGAAGAAAATGTCCTCGGTCCGGGGGGAATATGTATTCGAGCAGGTGGAATTCTCCTATAAGGATGATCCCCGTCCGGTATTACGCGGGCTTGACCTGCACGTGGCGGCGGGGGAAACGGTGGCACTGGTGGGGGATTCCGGCTCCGGCAAGAGTACCATTGTCAGTCTTGTGGTGGGTTATTACCGCCCCACCACCGGCCGCCTGCTCATCGACGGACAGGATGTACGGGATCTGGATATGCGCAGCTATCGTCAGCATATCGCCATTGTGCCGCAGAATACCATTCTGTTTTCCGGCTCGATTCGCGATAACATTACATACGGCTGCCCGGACGTATCTGAGGCGGAGCTGCACCGTGTGCTGGATGCGGCCTGTCTGACGGATGTGGTGGCAGCGTTGCCTCAGGGACTGGATACGCTGGTAGGGGAGCACGGGGACAAGCTCTCCGGCGGCCAGCGACAACGGATCGCCATTGCCCGGGCGCTGATTCGCCAGCCGGAGGTGATCCTGTTCGACGAGGCCACCAGCGCGCTGGATACCGTTTCGGAGGCGGCGATCCAGCAGGCCATCGACAATTTGACCCAGGATCGTACCACCTTCATTGTGGCGCATCGCTTGTCTACCATTCGCCATGCGGACAAAATCGCCGTGATCCGGGAGGGTGTATGCGTAGAATACGGCACCTACGATGAATTGATGGCCAAGCAGGGTGCGTTTTATACCTTCAAAATGCTGCAATCCTGATACAAGGAGAGTAAAAAAGCTGTAACGAAGCGGTTGCTTTGTTACAGCTTTTATCATTGACGAAAAAATCGAGCATTGCCGAAAGCGGGTGTCTGTCCCCGTCCGGTTTTAAGTGCCGGCGTTGGACGCGGGCAGACGCGCTTCGACGAACCAGCGATCCTCATCCAAAAACAGGTACGTCTGCTGTCCCCGGATTCGACAGGTATAGCGCAGACCGCAGCCACCGGCCTTCAGTGTTGTCGCCTGCCGGATGTCTAAAACGCGATCAATTTCATATACGGTGTCATCCTCCCAGCGCACAGCCAGCGGATACACAGTGCCGTCTGAGGCGAATACGGCGGTTACCTCCACATAGACCTTATAGTTCATCCGTCATGCACCTCCACCTTGCCGGAAAATCCCACCGGATGAATGGTGTGATCTTCATAGGGACTTAACCCGGCCAGCGCCGGATCCTCCATTACCACCGCTCGCCGGATACACCGATCTCCAAAGCGCTTTTTCAGATCGTCTACCGCCCGATCCAGCGTTTCCCGCTTTTCGCGGTTTGCGCTGTCCAGCAGATCCAGCTGACAGGGGGTGGTATCCGGTTCCAGTCCGCTAACACCGATGGTAAGGGTGCGCAGCGGACGTTTCCAGTGATAGCGCTTGCGGAACAGTGCCAGCGCCTCCCGGGCAATATCATCGGTAGAGCGGATGAAATGATCCAGAGTGGCGCGATAGCTCTGTACGGTCAGCCGGGTATCGCGCAGTTGCAACTCCACCGTTTTACCATACAGGTGCTGTTCCCGGAGCCGCCGTCCCACGCTCTCCGCCAATACATAGAGAACGATGCGCACATCCTGTTCATTTTCCATATCCCGGGGTGAGGTCATGCCGTTGCTGATGGATTGGATGGCGGCGGCTTCGGAGGTGGGGATGACCGGCTGGTTATCCTGACCGTTGGCCATGGCGTAAAGCAGCATACCCCATTTTCCCAGTAGCGCGTGCAGCATGGTTGGGTCGGTGGTAGCCAGATCGCCGATGGTGTAGATATAGCGCTGTTCCAGTTTTTTTCGGGTCGCGCCGCCCACATAGATGAGGTCCTCTACCGGTAATGCCCATACCAACTCCCGGTAATTTTCCGGTGTAAATACGGTGACGGCATCCGGCTTTTTGTAGTCGCTGCCCAGCTTGGCAAAGGGTTTTGTAAAGCTGACTCCGATACTGACGGTGATACCCAATTCTTCCCGTACCCGGAGACGGATCTCCTGTGCCACAGCCTCTGGCGTTTGTTGTCCGCCGGTCAGCTCCAGCCAGGCTTCGTCCAATCCAAACGGTTCGATTCGGTCCGTGTAGTCCGACAGAATTTTCCGCACCATTTTAGAAAACCGCATATAGGTGGAGAAGTGCGGCGGCACCACGATCAACTCCGGACATTTCCGGCGGGCGGCCCACAGCGGCTCGCCGGTAACCAGACCGTAACGGGCGGCAATCTCATTTTTGGTCAGAATGATGCCATGGCGGGATTCTTCACTGCCTCCAACGGCGATAGGCTTATCCTTTAGCTCCGGATGGAGACAGCATTCCACGGAGGCATAGAACTTGTTACAATCCACGTGTAATATCTGCCGATGCATTGTGCTACTCCCGCCTTCCATCGAGAACGTTTGTTCGCGATTAGTATATCACGAAGTTACTGAGATGTCAATGGAAAAATACGGAAATGGCTGTTTTTCGGTAAAATGCCGAAATTATCAAAATTCAACTAAAAAACTGTTGTAATTGCGAAATAAATATAGTATAATCATACCAAACACCGGAAGGTACATTCTCCAAAGACGGAGAAAATACAGAAAGGGCGTGTCTCCATGAAAAACTACTCTGCAAAACACATTCGCAACATAGCGTTCGTCGGTCATGCCGGTTCCGGCAAGACTTCGCTGACGGAGGCGGCGTTTTATCTCACCGGTCAGTCGGATCGGCTGGGACGGGTTGCGGATGGGAATACCGTCAGCGATTTTGACCCGGAGGAGGTGCGCCGTCAGGTGTCGGTGTCCACCTCGCTGGTGCCGGTGGAATGGAAGGGTACCAAGATGAACATCCTGGATACTCCCGGTTTGTTTGATTTTGTGGGCGGTGTCCGGGAGGGTATTCGCGCGGCCGGCAGCGCCGTGGTGGTGGTGTCCGGTAAGAGCGGCGTAACCGTCGGAGCGGAAAAGGGCTTTGCCGCTGCGCAGAAAAAAGGGATCGCCACCATATTTTTTGTCAACAAGCTGGATCGGGAAAGCGCCGATTTTTATAAGGTGTTTGAAGAGCTGAAAACCAAGTTTGGCCCTATGATATGTCCGCTGGTGGTGCCATATGTAGTGGACCACAAAGTGCAGTGCTATGTCAATCTGCTGGAATACAAAGCCTATACATACGAAAACGGACAGGCGAAAGCCGTACCGATCCCCGATATGGGGCACCGGCTGGAGGGGTTGCGCACCGCTATCTATGAAGCGGTGGCGGAAACCAGCGAAGAACTGATGGAAAAATACTTCTCCGGTGAGGAGTTTACGCCGGATGAGTTGATTCACGGCATCGCTTCCGGCGTGCGCAAGGGTGAGATCGCGCCGGTATTCTGCGGTTCGGCACAGGAACTGGAAGCGGTGGATCAGCTGCTCACCGGGCTGTTGTGGTTGGCGCCTTGGGCGGAAACGGTGGCCGGAGAGACCGGCACCGATGCGTCCGGCGAGCCGGTGGAGCTGGAGGTGACGGAAGATGCCCCGGCAGTGGCTGCGGTGTTTAAGACGGTGGTCGATCCGTTTGTGGGCAAGCTGTTGTACTTTAAGGTGATTCGGGGCAAGGTAACGGCGGATACGACACTGCTCAACACCCGCACCGGACAATTGGAAAAGCTGGGCAAACTCTTCTTTGTCCGGGGAAAGAAGCAGGTAGAGACGCCCTATGTAGGGGCGGGCGATATCGGCGCGGTGGCAAAGCTGGCCGCCACCGGCACGGGGGATACTCTGTGCGCACCGGAGTGCCCCATCACTCTGCCGGGCGTGCCATTTGATTCTCCGTGCCTGACGATGGCGGTGCAGACGGTGAAAAAGGGCGATGAAGAAAAAGTGGCGACCGGATTGGCACGTCTGCGGGAGGAGGATCCCACCATCCGCGTAGAGCAAAATCCGGAGACGCGGGAGTTACTGTTATCCGGTATGGGAGAGCAGCAGCTGGATGTGATCGTATCCCGTCTGAAATCGAAATTCGGCGTGGAGGTTACTCTGACGGCGCCGCAGGTGGCGTATCGGGAGACCATCCGCCGTAAGGTGAAAGTGCAGGGTCGGCATAAAAAGCAATCCGGCGGTCACGGGCAGTTCGGCGATGTATGGATCGAGTTTGAGCCGGACGACAGCGATGGGTTGACTTTTGCGGAAAATGTATTCGGCGGCGCCGTGCCGAAAAATTATTTTCCGGCAGTAGAAAAAGGATTGCAGGAAAGCGCTCGGGAGGGTGTGTTGGCCGGCTATCCGCTGGTGGGCGTCAAGGCCACGCTGGTAGACGGCTCCTATCATCCGGTAGATTCTTCCGAAATGGCGTTCAAGACGGCGGCCGCATTGGCGTATAAGGCTGGTATCGCGCAGGCCGACCCGTATCTTCTGGAGCCGATCGGTACCTTGCAGGTGTTTGTGCCGGGGGATTACACCGGCGACATCATGGGTGATATCAACCGCCGCCGCGGTCGGGTACTGGGCATGAACCCGGCGGAGGATGATTTGACCTGCGTGGAGGCAGAGGTGCCGCTGGGCGAAATGGGGGACTATGCCACCATGCTGCGTTCCTCCACTCAGGGCCGCGGACATTTTACCCTGACGTTTGAACGGTATGAGGAAGCGCCTCGGCCGGTGGCGGACAAGGTGATCGCCGCCCGACAGGCATAAGCCGCATCGAAATGATTTGAGGGTGCACGAAGCGAATCGCTTCGTGCACCCTCTCTTTTATGCTTGAAAGCCCGGCGGTCGATTTTGACCGCCGGGCTTTTCGATACACATTATTCCTTCGGGTTCTCCCGGCGTGCCTGCTCCAGCATAGCCGATACGGTTTCCCGCAGCTGATCCCGCACATTTTTCAGTACCGGACGAGGCGCGTTTCCGCCGACGGACAGCACCAGATCCTCTTGGGTCACGGTACGGGGAAACTCAAAATTTCCGTATTCCGCCGGGTCGGTGACATTGACCAGGATCCGTTTGGCTTTGCACTCGGTGGCAATGGATATATTTACCGCCGGGTCATCGGTCGCAGCCACACAGATCTGTGAATTGGAACAATCACCCCGGAAATACTTGCGGGGGATATACCGAATATCGTTAGCGTCCATCAGCGCTTGCAACTCCGGGCAGACAGAAGGGCTAATCACGGTCACTTTAGCGCCGAAATGCAAGAATTCTCTGGCGCGGCGCACGGTATTGCGTCCGCCGCCGAAAATGGTACAGTTGTTGCCCGCCAGCTCCAAATGAATGGGCATTTTACCCGCCATATCGCACGCCTCCCTGTGAAAATATATATCTGTGTATAGTATACTATACACATTGATGCGCACTCAATACGCTCATTCAACAAATTTCGACCGGATTTTCTGGCGGATACAGACAATTTTTCTCCGATCTGCATAGAGCGCAGAGATTGGGGCAAACTTTTTGTGAGCCGAAAGACAGAAGAACCGAAACAGAGGAGGCGCGGCAATTATGGAAAGCAAATCCCCTCTCCGGGGACCATCCCGGTTTAAGCGTTTTATCAGTGGCAAGGGTTTTTATGTGGCGCTGGCGGTGAGTCTGCTGGCAATAGGCGGCATCGCCGCCGCCACATTCGGACAAACGATGTTCGTCAGTGAGAAACCGACGGAGCCGTCCACGCCCACCGACGATCAGCCGGTGGGGCAGGTGGTCAGCGACCAACCGGATGAGCGAAAAACGACCACCACGACTTCGACCGCACCGTCGACTACCACGACTGCGGCGCCAAAAGCGGCTGATCTGTATGTGCTGCCGATGGGAAATCTGGTGCAGCAGGCATATAGCGGCACCGCTCCCGCATATTCTGTAACGATGGGAGACTGGCGGGTGCATGAGGGTGTGGATTTTGCCGGTGACAAAGAGCAGGCCGTTAAGGCGCTGGCGGATGGCACGGTGAAAACCGTCACACCCGACGATCCTTTGTGGGGCGGCGTGGTGGAGATCGACCACGGCGTGGGTGTGGTATCTCGGTATTGCGGCATTACCGTCTCGGTGAAGCCGGGAGATACCGTGAAGGTGGGAAACACCATCGGCAAGCTGGGAGAGATCCCCTGCGAGAGCGCCCAGGCACCCCATCTGCATCTGGAACTGACCATAGACGACACACTGGTGAACCCGGTCGAGGCGCTTGGACGGGAAGTGCGCTATCAGCAGGAAAAAATTCCGGAGGAATAAAGTGCCCGCCCTCGAAATCCTGCTGCAGTCATGTGGCAGAACCGGTCAGAGGGGCAAAAAACGAGACCTGCGGCACGGGAAACCGTGTTCAGGTCTTGTTTTTTTTGCTTATACGGATCGGGATGCTGCCCGCTGCCGCCGCTGAAGTAGAATGACGCCTGCCAAAAGGCAGAGATGTGTAGCGCAGATCACCCAATCCTGCCAGTGGCGGAACAAGTGGGTCCATCGTATATCTGTATAGATCGTATCGCCTAAGCTGATTAACTCGTAGAGGGCCCACAAGCCGCCGATAACGATGACTACGACCGGATATGCCCGCTGCCGATAGGCAGTAACGACCAGAAACACAGCGAGAAACACCAGTGACCCCTCGAAAAGCAGCGCCAGCACCAAACGCACATCGGAAACCACGTCCGGCGCGCAGAAGGCAGTCTTGTAAAGGTACACATCCCGGATAGCTCGAAAAACCATCGGGATTAACCGAAACGCCATCAGTCCATAGCCAACCGTCGGCCATAGTTTCTTTTCGGGATAGAACGTGTGTACCAGCAGCAGGACGATGCCCGCAAACAGAAACAGGCAGCCGACGGCCTCCGAAATCTGAATCTGAACGGCAAACCGGGAGGCTTCCAATTGGAGATACTTTGGCGGAGTTATGTTGTGCGTATTCGCCTCGAATAAGGCGCCGATACCGGACAGGATCAGCAGCAGGCGGATAAGTGTTGTCCAGCGTTCCCGCTTTTCCTCCATAAAACATCCTCCCTTTCGCTCTTCAGCGTAGCAGAAACAGGGGAAGAATGTCAAGAAGTATGACAAAATTGTCATATAACAGTTTTGTAACCGGATCGGAAAAATTCGTTGACAAATCGGTAAAAATGCTCTATACTAATCTTTGTTAAAGACTGCGACGGAGAAGAAGCCTCCCGGTCGGCGGGCAGAGAATGGGGTCGGAGCTGCGGCTTCGCTGGGAGACCCCTGCGCCGGTAAGAGGTGAGCCGCTCCCGAGTTTCGCCGTGATGAACGGCGGCGTATCCCCTGCGTTAAAGGGATAAAAGCGGCATCGCCTCCGGACGGTGCAATTTGGGTGGTACCACGGAGCTTCCGTCCCATGGGGATGGAGGCTCTTTTGGCGTTCACCCGGAAAGAAAGGAATGACCGATTTATGGCAAACGAACGAAAGAAATACGGAGTCAACGAGCTGCGGGAGATGTACCTCTCGTTTTTTGAAAGCAAGGGGCATTTGCGCCTGCCCAGCTTTTCGCTGATTCCCCACAACGACAAGAGCCTGCTGCTCATCAACGCCGGAATGACGCCGCTGAAGCCGTATTTCACCGGCGCGGAAATCCCGCCCCGGCGGCGGGTAACGACCTGCCAGAAGTGCATCCGCACCGGTGATATTGAGAATGTGGGCAAAACCGCCCGCCATGGCACTTTTTTTGAGATGCTGGGCAATTTTTCCTTTGGAGATTATTTTAAGCATGACGCCATTCATTGGTCGTGGGAATTTCTGACGGAGGTGGTGGGGCTGGATGCCGACCGCCTGTATCCGTCTGTCTATCTGGAGGACGACGAGGCGTTTGACATCTGGAATAAGGAGATCGGTATTCCTGCCGAGCGGATCTATAAGTTTGGCAAGGAGGACAATTTCTGGGAACATGGCGCCGGTCCCTGCGGTCCCTGTTCGGAGATCTACTATGACCGCGGTGAAAAATACGGCTGCGGCAAACCCGGCTGCACGGTGGGCTGCGACTGCGACCGGTATATGGAGGTGTGGAATAATGTCTTTACCCAGTTTGAAAACGATGGAGAGGGGCACTATACAACGCTGAAACAGAAAAATATCGACACCGGCATGGGGTTGGAACGGTTGGCGGTGGTGGTGCAGGATGTAGACTCCATCTTTGATGTGGATACTCTCTGCGCTCTGCGGCAGCATGTCTGCGATCTGGCACACAAGACTTACGGCGAAAAGCACGAGGACGATGTGTCCATCCGACTGATCACTGACCATATTCGCTCCGCCACCTTTATGATCTCCGACGGTATTATGCCGACCAACGAGGGACGGGGCTATGTGCTGCGCCGCCTGATTCGTCGGGCAGCCCGCCACGGGCGGCTGCTGGGCATTGAGGGACAGTTTCTGGCGGCGCTCAGCGGCACCGTCATTGACGGTTCCAAGGACGGGTATCCGGAGCTGGAGGAGAAAAAGGACTTTATCTTTAAGGTGCTGACCAATGAGGAGGCGCAGTTCAATAAGACCATCGACCAGGGACTGCGGATTTTGGCGGATCTGGAGGATGGGCTCAAGGCTGCCGGCAAAACGGTGCTGGACGGCGCTGCGGTGTTTAAGCTGTATGACACCTACGGATTCCCGGTGGATTTGACGAAAGAAATCCTGGAAGAAAAGGGCTACGGCATCGACGAGGACGGGTTCAAAGCGGAGATGGAAAAGCAGCGCACCCGTGCCCGAGAATCCCGGGAGGTCACCAACTATATGGGGGCGGATGCCACCGTATACGATCAGATCGACGCAGCGGTGACGACGCAGTTTGACGGCTATGATAAGCTGGAACTGACCGACCGCATTACGGTGCTGGCGGGGGAGACCGAGCTGACCGAGGCGCTGACCGAGGGGCAGCGGGGCACAGTATTCACCGCCGTGACGCCTTTCTACGCCACCATGGGCGGTCAGGAAGGAGATATCGGTGTGATCGCGGGCAAGGACGGCACATTCCGGGTGGAGGAAACCATCAAGCTGCGCGGCGGCAAAGTGGGACACGTGGGCGTGATGACCGCCGGTATGCTGCGGGTGGACGAGCCGGTCACCCTGCGGGTGGATGCGGAGGCGCGGGCGGCATCCTGCCGCAACCACAGCGCCACCCACCTGCTGCAAAAAGCGCTGCGCGAGGTGTTGGGCAGCCACGTGGAGCAGAAGGGTTCTCTGGTAACGCCCCATCGGCTGCGGTTCGATTTTGCCCATTTCCAGGCGATGACTGCCGAGGAACTGGCGCAGGTCGAAGCGCTGGTGAATGAGAAAATTGCCGCCGATCTGCCGGTCGTCACCGATGTGATGACGGTGGAGGAAGCCAAAAAATCTGGCGCGATGGCGCTGTTTGGCGAGAAATACGGCGACCGGGTGCGGGTGGTATCCATGGGCGATTTCTCCAAGGAGCTGTGCGGCGGTACCCACGTATCCCACACCGGGGAGATTCGCCTGTTCAAGCTGGTGAGCGAGAGCGGCGTGGCGGCCGGTGTGCGCCGTATCGAGGCGCTGACCGGGGATAATGTGGTGGCGTATTATGCCGCCTTGGAGCAGCGGCTGGCGCATATCGCCGGGGCGCTGAAGTGCAAGGAATCTGACATCGAGGAACGGGTATCGCACCTGTTGGGGCAGGTCAAGGAGCTGGCCTCCGAAAATGAAACGCTGAAAAACAAGATGGCACAAAGCTCGTTGGGCGATGTGACCCAACAGGTGCAGCAGATCGGTGGTGTCCAGTTGCTGGCGCTGCGGGTGCCGGATCTGGATGCGGCGGCGCTGCGGGAACTGGGCGACCGGATGCGGGATACGCTGGGCGAAGGTGTAGTGGTCCTGGTCACTGTCCATGAGGATAAGGTGAGCATTCTGGCGACTGCTACCAAGTCGGCTGTGGCAGCGGGCGTCCACGCCGGCAACATCGTGAAGCAGATCGCCGCTGTCTGTGGCGGTAAGGGCGGCGGTCGCCCGGATTCTGCTATGGCCGGCGGTAAAGAGGTGGATAAAGCGGATGCCGTGGTAGCCGCCGCGGCTGATGTCGTGGCCGGCATGGTGAAAGGCTGACGGCGGAAAGAATCACGCCGAATGTCGACAAACGGAAAGGATGAACTAAGATGGATTGTCTGTTTTGCAAGATAGCCGCCGGAGAGATTCCCTCACAGAAGGTATATGAGGACGATGCGATGCTGGCTTTTCGGGATATCGAACCAAAAGCGCCGGTACACATATTGTTGATCCCGAAAGTCCACCTGGACGGTGTGCGGGCATTGACGGCGGACAACGCCGCCGTAGTGGCGCACATTTTCGCGAAGATCCCGGAAATCGCCGCTTCCTTGGGAGTGACCGATTATCGGGTAGTGACCAATAATGGAGCCGCGGCCGGGCAGTCGGTGCAACATCTCCATTTCCATCTGTTGGGCGGGCGCACATTGGGCGAGATGGGCTGACCGTATGCAGTATATTGTTATTGATTTAGAGTGGAACGGCGGCTATTCTCGTAAGGCACACGGTTATTTCAATGAGATCATTGAAGTGGGCGCTGTGCGACTCAACGAGGCCATGGGGGTCGTGGATACCTTTCAGGCGAACGTGCGCCCGGTGGTGAGCAAAAAGCTGTCGGATATCGTCACGGATTTGACCAATATCAAGCCGGAAGATTTGGAAAACGGCACCACCTTTGCGGGAATGCTGGCGCAGCTGCGGGTTTTTGCCGGAACGAAACCGACGGTGTATTTGACCTGGAGCACCACCGACCTGCTGGTGATGATGGAAAACTGTCGATTTTTCTTTCACCGGCAGGAGGTGCCGGGACTGGAATACTATATGGATTTTCAGGCGTATGCCCAGACCCGCATGGGAGTGACCGGCGGACAGATCGGGTTAGCGCGTGCCGGAGAGATGCTGGCGATTCCGGAGGACAATATGGCGTTGCATCGGGCGCTGGATGACAGCTGCCTGACGGCACAAATTCTGCAAAAAGTGTACGAACCGGAGTCGTTTCAAGCAGCGATTCAGCGAGTGGACGAGGAGTTTTACCGCCGCATTACCTTTAAGACGGTGATCCTCAGCGATATTAACGACCCATTGGTGAAACGGAGCGAGCTGCATTTCTCCTGCCCGGAATGCGGACGGGAGATGAAGCGCAAGGGCGAATGGCAATTTCGCTGCCGTGCTTTCTGCGCCAATTTTGCTTGTAAATCCTGCCGGAAGGAGTATCGGGGCCGTGTGCAATTTCGGCAGAAATACGAAGGCGTGGAATGCCGTAAAAAGCTGACGGAAAAGCTGCCGCCGGAAAAAGAGGCCGCCCCGGCTGTCGTTGTGCCCGCAGAGTGAATCTGTAATACCTGCACCCTGTACAGCCTTTCTTCATAGGATGGGGTGAGGTGAGGAAGATGCGGCACAGACGGCACAGGCGCAGAGTGCATCGCGGCACACATCGGTTATGTGTGCTGGTGTTGGCGTTGCTGATCCCGTTGGTGGCGCTGCTGCTCCATTGTCGGGCGGCGGTACTGACCTTTGCGGAAAGTCAGGCATTGTGGATCGCTGAGCAGCAGGTCAATCAGGCGTTCAGCTGTGTGCTGGCGGAACGGGCAGAACTGTGCCGCAATATGATCCATGTCGCTTATGGCGAGAACCAGGTGGTGTCGTCCGTGGTGACGGATACCGCCGCTGTGAATACGATCCGCACTGATGTGGGAAACTACGTGATGGAAGCCATGGACGGATTGTCTACCGTCAGCGCCGCTGTACCGCTGGGAACGCTGTGTGGCCCAGAGGCGCTCAGCGGCTGGGGGCCGGTGTGCTCATTTCCCATGAGCGTGACCGCCACGGTTCTATCCTCCTCATCCTCCTCGTTGGAAGCCACCGGAATCAATCAGAGTGTGTATCGGGTGCTCGTCAGGATGCAGGTCAGCCTGTGCGTCGTGACCTCGGCGGGGCGTTCCACTGTGTCGCTGGATAGTTCATTCCCGGTGGCGGAAAGTGTGCTGCTGGGGGAGGTGCCGGGCACGCTGACGCAGGTATATGACAGCGATGACGACATCACCGATAAGATATTCAACTACGGGCAGGTAGACTGACCCCAAAATCGGAGGATCAACCATGAATCTGGAAGAAGCCGCCGCGCGCGTACGGACGCTGCGGGAACAGATCGACTATCACAGCCACCGCTATTATGATGAGGATGCACCGGAGATCGAGGACGATGCTTTCGATGCGTTGACCCGGGAGCTGCGTGAGCTGGAAGAGCAATATCCGCAGCTTGTCACCGCCGATTCCTACACCCAGCGGGTGCATGGGGAGTTGTCCAGTTCCTTTGCCCCGGTGGCCCATGAGGTGCCGCTCGGCAGCTTGCAGGACGTGTTTTCTGAGGATGAGGTGCGGGCGTTTGACACACGGATACGGGAGACGGTTTCAGATCCGGTATACGTGGTGGAACCGAAGATCGACGGTCTTTCGGTGGCGATCGAGTACCGGAACGGCAAGTTTTACCGGGGTGCCACACGTGGAGACGGCGCTGTGGGGGAAGATGTATCCGCTAATCTGCGGCAGATTCGGGACATCCCACAAGTATTGACGGAGCCGGTGGAGCGAATAATCGTGCGCGGAGAAGTTTATATGCCGCGGGAGAGCTTTGCGGCTCTGGTATGTCAGCAGGAAGAAAACGGAGAAAAGACCTTTAAGAACCCGCGGAATTCTGCGGCAGGAACTCTGCGCCAGAAAGACCCGGCAGTAGTAGGACGAAGAAATTTATCCATTTTTGTGTTTAATATGCAGCTGATCGAGGGGGAAACCGTTCACAGCCATGCGGATTCTCTCAAACGGATGCAAGCGCTGGGATTTCCGGTCATTCCGGGATTTTTGGTGACTTCCTCCGTCGAGGAGGCGCTGGATAAAATACGGCAAATCGGCGCCAGTCGCCCTGATTTATCCTATGATATCGACGGCGCCGTTGTGAAGGTAGATAGCTTTACGCAAAGAGATGCGCTGGGCAGCACGGCCAAATTTCCTAAGTGGGCGGTTGCCTATAAATTTCCGCCGGAAGAAAAGGAAACTGTGTTGCGCACCGTAGAGGTCAATGTAGGGCGTACCGGGGTGTTGACACCAACCGGCGTATTCGATCCGGTGACATTGGCCGGAACCACAGTCAGTCGCGCTACCCTCCACAACCAGAACTTCATCGACGAAAAAGCGTTGGGGATCGGAGATATTGTGGCTATGCGGAAGGCCGGCGAGATTATCCCCGAAGTGGTGCGGGTCGTACGCCATGCACCGGACAGTATCCCGTACCGTCTGCCGACGGTATGCCCTTCCTGCGGGCAGCTGGCGGTACGGGAGGATGGCGAAGCGGATCTGCGGTGCGTCAACCCGGAGTGTCCTGCTCAACGGTTGCGCCACCTGATCCATTTTACCTCTAAGGATGCAATGGATATTGACGGGCTTGGAACGGCCGTATTAGAGCTACTGGTCAACGCCGGGGTCGTCTGTGAAGTATATGATCTTTACTCAATCACTCGTGAACAGATCAGCGAGCTGGAAGGGCTGGGCGAGAAATCCGCGGAGAATTTGCTGGCGGCATTGGAGGCTTCTAAAAAGAACGACCTCTATCGGGTCATTTATGGCTTAGGTATCCGGCATATTGGCGAGAAGGCTGCAAAGCTGCTGGCGGCGCACTTCGGCTCGATGGATGCGGTGATGGATGCGACGGCGGAAGAAATCGGAGAAATCGACGGTTTTGGCGCCGTGATGGCGCAGAGCGTGGTGAATTTCTTTCGATTGGCCCCATCCCGACATTTGGTGGAACAGTTGCGACTGCACGGTGTAAACATGACTGCGCGGCAACAGCAGGTGGACGATCGGTTTGCCGGAATGACCTTTGTGCTGACCGGCACGTTGCCCACTCTGAAACGCAGTGAGGCGCAGGAAATGATCGAACAGCGCGGCGGAAAAGCCGCTGGCAGCGTGTCGAAAAAAACCACCTATGTACTGGCCGGCGAGGAAGCCGGCAGCAAGTTGGATAGAGCGAATCAGTTGGGTATCCCTGTTATTGATGAGGCGCAGTTTCGCCGGATGCTGGAATGAAATACCGAGTAAAAGAATCAGCGGCACAGTCCATTCGGGACTGTGCCGCTGATTCTTCAATTATTTCTGCATTAGGCTCGAATAGCCGCTTTCAGCGCTTCTGCCTTATCGGTGCGCTCCCAGGCAACATCCAGATCTTCCCGGCCGATGTGTCCATAGGCAGCCAGCTGCCGATAAATCGGACGGCGCAGTTCCAGCGCGTCAATGATGGCAGCCGGGCGGAAGTCAAACACGGTTTCTACCGCCCGGGTGATAACCTCATCCGAGAATTTCCCGGTTCCAAAGGTTTCTACCAGAACCGATACCGGATGCGCTACGCCGATGGCGTAAGCCAACTGAATCTCGCACCGATCCGCCAAGCTGGCAGCGACAACATTCTTTGCGGCATAGCGGGCCATATAACAGGCGGAACGATCTACTTTCGTGGGGTCTTTTCCGGAGAAAGCGCCGCCGCCGTGACGGGCGTAGCCTCCATAGGTATCCACAATGATTTTACGTCCGGTCAGGCCGGTATCGCCTTGCGGGCCGCCAACCACAAACCGTCCGGTAGGATTCACGTAAATCTTCGTCTGTTCATCCATCAGTTCTTCCGGAATGATGGGGCGGATGACCCGTTCGATCACATCCTGTCGAATGGTATCCAGCGACACCTTGGCGCTGTGCTGCGTGGAAACCACCACCGCCTCGATACGTGCCGGTTGGTCATTTTCGTATTCTACCGTTACCTGCGCTTTTCCATCCGGGCGCAGGTAGGGGAGGGTGCCGTCCTTGCGCAGTTTGGCAAGCTGTTTGCACAGTTTATGGGACAGAGAGATAGGCAAGGGCATCAGTTCCGGTGTTTCTCGGCAGGCGTAGCCGAACATCATACCCTGATCTCCGGCACCGGTACGGTCATAGGGGTCGGTATCGTTGCCGTCCCGG
>ERZ808240.1663-NODE-1663-length-26851-cov-33.068294_pt1 | contig 26851 bp, 27 predicted proteins | sample MGYA00521084_ERZ808240 | MGnify/ENA primary metagenome ERZ808240 (study PRJEB31516, sample SAMN03275571) | gut metagenome | biome: mammalia-associated habitat; material: feces | host: Papio cynocephalus | place: Kenya | collected 2012-08-06 ... | reverse complement strand
TTCCAGCTGTCAGCACACATTTCCTCAATAGTTGAATTTGCTTCCCAGCCGAATATTCTCTTTGCCTTTGATGCGTCCGCAAATGATGTTGCTATATCTCCGGGTCTTCTTGGAGCAATAACATGAGCTATAGGTTTTCCGCAGGCTTTTTCGTATGCATGAAGAACTTCAAGAACGCTTGAACCATTTCCTGTACCGAGATTTACCGGTTCAAATCCTTTATGTGAAAGAGCGTATTTTACTGCACATACATGACCTTTTGCGAGGTCAACAACATGAATGTAATCACGCACCCCTGTTCCGTCCGGAGTATCATAATCATCTCCGAAAACACTTAATTTTTCAAGCTTTCCTACTGCTACCTGTGAAATATACGGCAGGAGGTTATTAGGGATTCCGTTAGGGTCTTCACCGATAAGACCACTTTTATGAGCTCCGATAGGATTGAAGTATCTGAGTGCGGAAACGCTCCAGTCCTTGTCAGCAACGCATAAATCATGGAGTATCTGTTCTATCATTACTTTTGTATAGCCGTATGGATTTGTGGCTGATGTAGGCATATCCTCAGTATATGGAGCTTTGTTTGTAACTCCGTAAACAGTTGCTGATGATGAGAAAACTATTGTCTTGCAGCCGTATTTTCTCATTACATCAAGCAGAACAAGAGTTCCTGATATATTGTTATGATAATATTCAAGAGGCTTTGCAACTGATTCTCCGACAGCTTTAAGACCTGCAAAATGTATAACTGCATCTATCTGGTTTTCTTCAAATATTTTTGAAGTGCCTTCATGGTCAAGAATATCTGTCTGATAAAATTTTACATCTTTTCCGGTAATCTGTTTTATTCTTGAAAGAGCTTCTTTCTTTGAATTGACAAGATTATCCATAACAACGACATCATAGCCGTTTTCGAGAAGTTCAACGCAGGTATGGCTTCCTATAAAGCCTGTTCCGCCGGTAACAAGTATTTTTCCCATTTTAAATTATCTCCTCCGATTAAGATTTTATATGATTTCATTATAACTGACAGAATATTAAATGTCAAATTATAAAGTTTATAAAAGAATGCCTGTTGTTTTATGCATAATGCTGTAAAGCGGTTTTTTATTAAGATTTACAGAATTATTTATATTAAATAAATACTATTATTTATTTTTTGAAAATTATTTTTATCATATTTGTGATAAAATGCCTTTTTCTAAATCATCTATAGAATAAATATGTTCCATAACATCGAATGTTTCTTCGAGATTGTGCCTTGCGGATTTCCAGCCATTTCCGTCAGTAAACCATATGAAAGTAAATCCGTCAATAGCATCAGTTTCTTGTGATATTTGTTTATAGCTTCTTGCTGTTTCATTCAGTTTAGATCCGCCGCTTGCATAAAAGTTAGCTTCGACTCCATAAATCATATTATCTGTTTTAATAACAAAATCAAATCTTTTCTCCGATTTTCCTTTATTAGAAACAGCTGATAAATCAATACCCCATTTTTCAGTAATCTGATGGATATACATTTCCTTGAAGTATGTTTTATTTTTTATAAAACCAGCTTTGATTATATAGCTTTCAACAAGGTCTTCCATGAGATGTCCGCCACGATTTTTTCTTCCATTTGAGTCCAGACCCGTTTCAATGCCTGTTGCATAGTCTAAAAGATTGCTTACAAGATGATTTTGAAGCAAATCAAAAAGACCCGTTTTACGCATGAATATTTTATATTGTTCTGCTGAATAATTGAGTTTTGTAAAATTATATGTAAATTCACCTGTATTATCTGCTGCATAAATCTCATTTGCTCTTACAGCCAGCAAAAGAGGTATGCATTTTAAAGTTTCCGGATATTTTGTTATTATATTTTCAAATTCTGACTCAATATTTTCAGAGCCTATTAAACTATTGAGAATATTAAGTTCTATTTTTAAACTGTCTACATTCTTATAGATTTTTTCAAAATCAGTATAATAATCATATGTAGCTATACTGCTGCGAAAATTCTCAAGCCATTTATCAAAATTCCTTTTCATCTGATATCTCCTGTTCAATAATTGCAGATAAGCAATTCACTGATATTTCCTCTGCTGCTGCCTTTGCTGTTAATCATTCTTGCTGCTTTAATTCTGTTGATAGTGAATCTGCTGTATATATTATCAAAAAAATCATCATCTTCATTTATATTTTTAGGGTCTGAATTGCTTGCAACAATTTTTGCACCTTTATCTGATATTATCTCAGTAAATTTTCCGAGTTCTATCTGTTGTTCATCATTAAATTCAGTTTTAGCATAGGAATTGAATGATGATGTTTCATTCAATGGTCTGTAAGGCGGATCTATATACACAAAAGTATTTTCATCTATGAAATCCATACATTGACTATAGTCGCCGCATCTTATTTCAACATTCTGAAGCATTTTACTTATGAGATGAAGATTTTCAGAATTACATATCATCGGCTTTTTATATGCTCCCACAGGAACATTATAAAGTCCTTTGCTGTTTACACGATACAATCCGTTAAAACAGGTTTTGTTCAGAAAAATAAACAATACTGCTTTTTCTTCTGTCTGTAAATTCTGTTTTATAAGTTCGTTGAATCTTTTACGCATAGACGTATAATATTCTTTACGCTGTTCATTATTCATATTCCAGAAAATATTCTGTATTTCAGAAAGATTGTTTATTATAGTTTCAACATTATCTCTGACTTGAATATATGTATTTATGAGTTCGGGGTTAATATCATTTATCATAACTTTCTTTGGGTGAAAATTTGATATGATATCAAGAAAAACTGCACCTCCGCCAACAAATGGTTCGCAGTATTTTTCTATTTTGTCAGGATATTTTTTACGGATAATGTCCAGCAGCTGACTTTTTCCGCCCGCCCATTTGATAAATGGCTTTACTGTTTTATACATATCATGCTCCTTGATTAACACCAATTTATTTGTAGGGGCTTCCTTAAGTTCGCCCCTACAGAATAAAAGGAAAATTTTTTTGTTTTAAATCGTAAAATTTCGTTGTCGGATTTGTGTTCAGTTAAGACGAGAATAGAGTTCACTTTTTCTGAAACCTGTTTCCTTAGCAACAGCCTTGCAGGCTTCGGAGGGTTTTTCGCCGTTTTCGATAAGTTTTCTTGTCATTTCAAGAGCTGTTTCAATGCTGATATTTTCTGAATCAGATTTTTTTGCACCTTCAATTATAAGAACATATTCGCCCTTTGGATTTTTTAAGCTGTAATATTCAACTGCTTCAGAGATAGTCATTCTTAAAACTTCCTCATAAATTTTTGTAAGCTCACGGCAGAGAGAAATTTTTCTGTCGCCGAAATATTCGAGCATATCTTTAAGAGTATTCAGAAGTTTATGCGGAGCTTCATAGAATATCATTGTTTCAGTCTTTGATTTTGCATGACTGAGATGTTCAATTCTCTGTTTTTTAGTGACAGAGAGAAAGCCTTCAAATGAAAATCTTGATGTATCAAGACCGGATATTGCAAGAGCCGATACCGCAGCACTTGCTCCGGGGACTACCTTTACCGGAATATCATGCTCATAGCACATCCGTATAAGAGGCTCACCGGGGTCTGATATGCAAGGCATTCCGGCATCTGTGACGATTGCACAGTTTTTGCCGTCAAGAATTTTTCCTATTATATTTTCAGTGCATGAACCGGTGCTGTGTTCATGGTATGAAACAAGAGTCTTTTTTATTTCGTAATGTGTCAGAAGCTTTAAAGTAACTCTTGTATCTTCGGCAGCTATAAAATCAACGCTTTCAAGAGTTTTCAACGCACGGAGCGTAATATCCTCAAGGTTTCCGATAGGAGTTCCCACAACGTATAATGTACCTGACATAAAATTCACAAAATCCTTTCAGGACTGGCTGTCCAGTCGGTAAATTCTTTTCATCTCATCTGAATAGCCGTTTCCCTGATGAGTATAAAGTGCAGGGAGAATTTTAAGAAACGGCTTTGAACCTTTTTTACCCTCTATCAGAAAAAGCCATGGAGCGTGTTCAGGTGATTTGCTGATGAATTTTATTCTTTTTGGTTCAATATTATTGTTTTTCATGGCAGTTATAACGTCAGCGAGTCTTTCAGGTCTGTTGCAAAGGCAGAGTCTTCCGCCGAATTTAAGAAGTTTTGAGGCGGCACGGCATACATCATCTATATTGCACATAATCTCATGCCTTGCAATTCTCTGTGACGGTATAAGACTCTCAATTCCGGCAGATTCAGCCTTATACGGCGGATTGCAGGTAACAAGACTAAGTTTTCCAAGAGGTGCATTATCCCAGAGAACTTTCAAATCCGCACATACTGGTTTTATAAAATCTGTACCGGAGCTTTTTTCAAGACCGGCATTAAGCTGTTCAATAGCATTTTCCTGTATATCAACGGCATATATTTCACGGGGGTGCATTTCACTTCTTGCCATTATAAGAGGGATTATTCCGCAGCCCGTACCGAGGTCGCATACAGTATCATTTTTTTTATATTCTGAAAAATCTGCAAGCAGAAATGCGTCTGTGCCGAAACGGTGATTTTCACCTGCACATACAAATATATTTTCAGAAAGCTTTTCAAATTTACAGTTTTCCATATTAAAATCAGTCCGTATCTGTCAGCAGAGCGATATATTTGAATGCACTCAAATCAAAGACATCAAAAGAACCATCTCCATTTATGTCGCCTACAGCTTCATGAACAGAACCAGCTGTTTTAACTCCCATAAGGTACTGTTTCATGACAGTTATATCTCTTGCATCAAGAACCTGATTGAAATCAAGGTCACCAAGATGTAAATTGTCAGCTGATACGGAAGTAAAACCGTTTTCCTTTGCAAAATCTGCGGCAGCTGAATTTTCTGATTCAGTGATGATTATGATATCCTTGTCTGATTTGACATAGTTTCCTGTTTCGTCCTTTACATATCCGAAAGCAGTGCTGTCAATGCTTGTAACGCTGTCAGGGATATAGATATAATCAAGTTCCGGGCAGTCAGCAAATGAATTTCTTCCGATTGAGGTTATCTGGTCTGTAAGCTCAACATATTCAAGAGATGAACAGCCTGAAAACATTGAGTCACGCACTTCATCGACTCCTGTCGGGAATATGAACTGTTCAAGTGATGTACAGCCCATGAAGCTTACCTGAAATGTCCAGTATGTTCTCTGGTCAGCAAATTCAACTGTTTTGAGTTTCGGGCAGTCTGAAAATCCGTTGTATACAGATGTAAGAGTACTCGGAAGATATATGTATTCAAGTGATTCGCAGTTTATAACGCCTGAAATCTGTTTTACTCCCTCCGGAATTATGAGTTCTTTAAGAGATGAACAGCCGCTGAAATTACAGTCAAGCTGAGTCATTTTCGGATAGAGTTTTACTTCTTTAAGCTTTTCGCAGTCTGTAAAAGCACCGCCGGATATCTGTGATATTCCGTCAAGGTTTATGCTTTCAAGCTGTTTGCAGTTCTTGAATGCTTCTATGCCTATAGTTGCGGCTGATGACGGGAGATTGACGCTTTTAAGAGGTGTATTGAGAAAACAGCCTGAACCTATATGTATTACTCCTTCAGGAATTTCAACGGATTCAATCGCTGTATCAGCAAAGGTATATTCCATTATATTATTGAGTGACTTTGAAATTTTAACAGATGTTATGCCGGTACAGCCCATAAGGAGCTTGTTGCCTATCTGTGTCAGACTGTCAGGCATTTCAAATGATGTGAGAGAGGTGCAGTTCTGGAATGCGGCATCATCAATATATGTAAGTGTATCGGGGAGTGAAACTGATTTTATTTTTTCATTGTCGGCAAATGCATATCTTTTTATTGATGTGACATTCACACCATCGATTGAGGCAGGAATGACAAGTTCATCCGTATCATCAGTGCAGCCTGTTATTTCAATTCCGTCATCTGAAACCGTATATGTAAGATTCTGATATGTTTTGTCAGTATCCGCTGCGTGTATGGAGATAACATTTTCAGCATTGAAAATTGTATTAAAAATACTGCATGATGAAATACTGAGTGAGAGTGCAAGAAAGGCACTTATAATTTTTTTTGTCTTCATTTATAAAAAAACTCCTTTTTTCAAGTAATATGCAGCTTTGAAACGCTGTATATCCATTATACCATAAATGATGGATTATTTCAAGGAAAAAAGAAAAAAACAACAAAAAATCATAGTCGTTTTATGCTTTTTGGACATGATTGTTCATAAACTGAAAAAAAGCTGATTATGCTGAATTTATGGGGATTTCAGAGGTTGAAAAAGCAGATTTTTGACAGACAGTAAATGTAATATTATGCAATAAAATGTTATGTAATCGGTTGCAAAAACAGTCTTTTTATATACCCCTCTGTGGTAACGTTTTCTTTAATAACAAACTATTAACATTTATTAAACTTTTATATAAATCCATTGAAATTTGATTTGAATATTGTATAATAATAATGCAAATTTTTTTAATATAATCGAAGGGTTTTTCTACAGACAGGGGATAAATCATCAGAAAACAGTAATGAAAATAAAAATCATTATCCCTGTTTGACGGACACAATTTACAGTTGATTTTCAGGTGTGAAAAATGTATAATTCAGCATACGGATTATCGGCTGCGGATTCAATTAATTTTTATAGGTAAGGTTTATTGAAAGGACGTTTTGAGATGAACAGAAAAAAACAGCTTCAGTCTGCAATAGTAGGCATAGCTATGGCAGCTTCAATAGTTGCTGCTCCTTTTACAGGAGTGACTACAGCAAAAATAGCTTCTGCTGAAAGCTCTGACAACTATGCAAAGCTTCTCCAGTATTCAATGTATTTTTATGATGCAAATATGTGCGGTACAGGCGTTGATGCAAACAGCCAGCTTAACTGGAGAGGAAACTGCCATACATCTGATGAAGTTGACTACGGCTTCCATGATGCAGGCGACCATGTAAAATTCGGTCTTCCACAGGGCTATTCAGCTTCAACTCTTGGTTGGGGATACTATGAATTCAAGGATTCATATGATTCACTCGGTCTTACTTCCCACTATAAGACAATTTCAGATTATTTCTGCAAATTCTTCAAGGCAAGCACTAAATTAAGCGGTGATACAGTTACAAGCTTCTGCTATCAGGTAGGCGACGGAACAAAAGACCACAATCAGTGGTGTGCTCCTGAAGACCAGGGCGACAGAGGCGGTGCTCTCTGGACAAGCTCTGAAGGAAGTGATATAGCTGCTGAATATGCTGCTGCTCTTGCTCTTAACTATATCAACTTCGGAAATGAAGATGACCTCAAATATGCAAAGGCTCTCTATAAATATGCAAAACAGGTAAACAGGGTTGCTTCAACAGGAATCGGCGAATTTTATGTTTCATCAAGCTATGAAGATGACCTTGCATGGGCTGCCGGCTGGCTTTACCTTGCAACAAATGATTCATCATACAAGACTGACTGTGCAAATTATCAGGTTCAGTATCTCGGCTGGGTTCATGACTGGAACAATGTTTCTCTTGGTGCTGCCTGCGTATATTCACATATAACAGGCGACTGGTCAAAGGTAAACAGCTGGATAAGCGGTCAGACTACAAGTAATAATTATCTGTTTATTTCACAGTGGGGTTCAGCAAGATATAACGCTTCAATGCAGCTTTGTGCACTGGCAGCTTCAAAAAATTCATCTGCTGACTATTCATCATGGTGCAAGAATCAGATGACATATCTTCTCGGACAGAATCCGGCAAATACCTGTTTCGTAACAGGCTTCAGCTCAAATTCCGCAAAATATGCTCATCACAGAGCAGCTTCAGGCTACAGCAGCTACGATGAAATGAATCAGAGTACTGTTTATTCATCAAAAGGTCATACTCTTATAGGTGCTCTTGTAGGCGGCCCTACTTCTGCTGACGGTGCATATACAGACTCACTTCAGGACTATACTGCAAATGAAGTTGCCCTTGACTACAATGCAGGCCTTGTAGGTGCTGCTGCCGGTCTTTATTCAGTTTACAAAACAGGCTCTGTTGATTCAACTATTGAAGGCGTTGGCAATGTCAAGGTAGAACCTGTTGAAACTACAACAACAACTGCTGTTACAACTCCTGAACCGACAGTTACAACAGTTACAACAAAAACTACAAATGCTCCTGTTACTACAGCTGCTCCTTCATCATCAGGCGTTTATAAAATCAATCCTAATGAAACAATTGATTATTCAAAGCTTCCTGAAGATGACAGAATGATAGGCTGGGAATGGTCAAAATTCGGTATTCCTGCAAATGAAAAGGTTACTAAGGTTGAAATCAATATTTCATCTTCAAAGAATATCGGCAAATGGCAGGGTGCTTTCGGTACATCAACTACAGTTGCACCTGGATACTGGACTCAGACAAGCGATATGCAGCAGTCCATTTCATCAAATTCAGGTACTATCACATGGAATGTTGATACAGCTACTTCAAATATAATCCAGTACAACTACGGCGGCGAGTTTAAATGGGGTATCTGGTGGATTGACTGCGGTACTTTCAAGATAGATGAAATCAGAGTATATACAGGAAATTCAACAACTCCTTCAGTTACAACAGCTGCTCCGGCAACAACAACCACAAATGCTCCGGCAACAACAGCTGCTCCTTCATCAAACGGAACTTATACAATCAATCCTAATGAAACAATTGATTATTCAAAGCTTCCTGAAGATGACAGAATGATAGGCTGGGAATGGTCAAAATTCGGTATTCCTGCAAATGAAAAGGTTACTAAGGTTGAAATCAATATTTCATCTTCAAAGAATATCGGCAAATGGCAGGGTGCTTTCGGTACATCAACTACAGTTGCACCTGGATACTGGACTCAGACAAGCGATATGCAGCAGTCCATTTCATCAAATTCAGGTACTATCACATGGAATGTTGATACTGCTACTGCAAATATAATTCAGTACAACTACGGCGGCGAGCTTAAATGGGGTATCTGGTGGATTGACTGCGGTACTTTCAAGATAGATTCAATCAAGGTATATACAACAGGTTCATCAGCTGTAACTACTACAACTCCAAGAGTTACAACTGCAACAACAACCACAAAGGCTACAACTGCCACAACAAAGGTTACAACAGCTGCTACTACAAAGGTTACTACAACTGCCACAACAAAGGCTACAACTGTGGGAACTCCGGCAGGCACTGTAAATCCTGGCACAAAGGCTACTCTCCTCGGAGATGTTACAAATGACGGTATCATTGACGTAAGAGATGTAACTATACTTAACCAGTATATCGTTCAGCTGACTACTCTCAATGAACAGCAGCTCGCAAATGCAGATGTTATTGCTGACGGCAAAGTTGACCTTAAAGACCTTGGTCAGCTCAAGAAATATCTCATCAAGGTTATTTCTTCATTCTAATGCTTTTATCTTAACCCTTCTATAAAAAAAAGGAAACCGGTGCAGTTTATTATTAAGCTGCACCGGTTTTCTCTTTGTTTTCTGTAATTCGTTTATCTGAAATTTTCCCTGTAATCTGTAAAATATCCGCCCATTGGTTAATCGATAAAATTATTGATAGACCATACAACGGGCGACCAATGGTCGCCCCTACAAACGAATTTGCATTTCAGATGAATGAATTTCAGAAAATGAACATTGGTATCTGTTTTCTGTAAAAAATCATTGGTCAACAGATTACAGGCGGCAGTTTGCCGCTCGCCCCTACAGAATATATGAAAAATTTCTTGTTTTCAATCATAAAATTTTGTTGTCGAATTTGCGTTATATTATAAAAACAGCGGTCATCTGAAATAATAATCAGTGACCGCTGTTTAAATTAAAGTGTATAGCCTTTGGCTCTTAAACCATCAATTACTTCCGCCAGTATGAGGCTGTTTGTCTGTGAAACTGAATGCAGAAGTATTATTTCTCCGCCATGTGCAGATGAAAGAATTTTTTCCTTTGCAGTCTGACAGTCCGGCTGTGAATCCACATTCCAGTCCACATAGGCAAAACTCCACATTATGGTTTTATAGCCTGCGTTCTGAATAGTTTTCAATGAAGATTCTGAAAATTCACCGCAGGGAGGTCTGAGATACTGCATTTCATAGCCGTATTTATCAAGAACAAGATTGTGCAGACTCATAATCTCCTCATTCAATTCCGTTTCGGATATTTCAGACATTTTAAGATGTTTCATTCCATGATTGCCAAGACAATGCCCTTCATCTATCATACGCTGTACAAGTTCGGTTTCTTTCTGTGCATAGTCGCCTGTAAGGAAAAATATTGCTTTAACATTTTTTTCTTTGAGTACATCGAGAATTTTTGAAGTATAGCCGTTTTCATATCCCTGGTCGAAGGTGAGAATAATATTTTTTTCATCATCTGAGAGAGCGTATGCACCATATTCACCGTACTGTAAGTTGAAATCAACTGCTCCGAGAGGTCTGTTGTTCTCATCAGACTGAGTTCCCTGACCGTATCCCTGAGCGTTTGAAACCATAGTCATTGATGAAGTCATTATAATAAGAGCTGATATAAAAGCCGTCAGTTTTTTCATTTGCGAATCCCTCTTTTAATATTTATGAGGAGTAAGGACTGATTGCCTTACAATAATATTATTATCCGAAAGATAAATTATAAACATTGAAAATAATTACAATTTTTTATTGATTTTTTGCACATATCAATGCAAATTTTGTTCGATTTTTATTTTCTTATGAGGGGAATTTTTTTATTACAGGAGGTGAATTTTTATGGAAAAATGTTTTCAGACAGTTGCCGCTCTGATATGCGGAGTTTTAAGCTATTTATACGGCGAATTTGACGGAATGATGAAAATACTGATATTCTGTATCGTATGCGATTACATAACGGGCTTAGCTTCTGCATATAAAAATAAAGAGCTTTCAAGCAGAATCGGATTTCTTGGAATAATGAAAAAAGTAACAATACTTCTTATTGTTGCTTTATGCCATATAACAGATATGGAGCTTTTCGGGGAATCAGCATTTATGAAATCAGCTGTATGCGGATTTTATATAGCAAATGAAAGCTTGTCAATTCTTGAAAATACGGCGGCTATGGGAGTCAAATATCCTCAGAAATTACTCGAAACATTAAAACAATTCAATAAAGGAGAATAATTATGACAAAAGGTATCGACATATCAAAATGGCAGGGAACAATATCTGCCGAAACATTTAAGAAATTCAAGAATCAGAACATTGAATTTGTAATAATCCGTGCATATGCAGGCGGAAAGGACAGCTGTTTTGAACAGAACTATAAAAATGCTGTATCTGCGGGTCTTGCAGTCGGTTCATACTGCTACATATACGGAAAATCAGTTGAAGCAGTTAAAAGAGAAGCTGAAAATTTTCTTAATGCAGTTAAGGGCAAAATTTTTGAATATCCTCTGTATCTCGATATTGAAGATAAAACCCTTGAAAAACTCGGAAAAAAACTGCTTACTGATATGTGTATAGCATTCTGCGATACAGTAGAAAATGCAGGATATTACTGCGGAATATATGCTAATCCTGCATGGTTTGACGAAAAGCTTGACAAATCAAGACTTAAAAAGTATGACAAGTGGCTTGCACACTGGGTTAAATCCCCGAAATACGGCAACGAGTTTGGCGGACTATGGCAATATGGAACAGGCAGACTTGATGGTCATAATGGTGAGATAGATATGAACATATCATATCGGGACTATCCTGCAATTATTCAGAATGCAGGTCTTAACGGTTTTAAAAAAAATTCTGATAATTCGGAAAAATATGATGTGAACGGTGACGGCAAAGTCACCTCTGAAGATGCTTTGCAGATTTTAAGAAAAGTAACTGATATGTAAAAAAACGCGAATTCGACAATAAAATTTTATGATTCAAAATAAGGGATTTCTCTTATATTTTGTAGGGGCGACCATCGGTCGCCCGTTAGATTCACCGAAATTTCAGGCAGGCGACCAATGGTCGCCCCTACAAAAAACAATCCATCGAATTGGCGTTAAAAAACAGGGGCAGTCAATGGCTGTCCCTGAATTTATGCAAAAAAAGAACGCTTAAAAACAAGCGTTCGTAAAAGAAATATACTTTAATTTTTACCTTCAATATAGGATTTTACAAGAGTTTGTAAAAGGTCATCACGGTCAATGCGGCGAATCAGACTTCTTGCATTGTTGTATGTCGTTATGTATGTCGGGTCTTCTGAAAGAATATATCCTACTATCTGATTGACAGGGTTATAGCCTTTCTGTACAAGTGCATCATAAATGATGGTAAGATTTCTTTTGAGTTCAGTTTCTTTATCATCATTCACTTTAAAAGTCATAGTCTTGTCGCACATATAATCATCTCCTTATTACAATTAATATTATACCCCATTTTTAAAAAATAAACAAGAGATTTTTAAAAAATTATACTTTATGTTAGTTTTCAGTATTAAAATTTATATATATTAAACAAATATTCAGTTAATCCTCATGATATTCAATAACAGCAATAAGAGAGTTGTTATATTTTTTAAATCTTAATATTTTCCAGTTGTTAGCGAGATGAATATTGATAAGGTCAAGGGATTTCTGAGTTGAGATGCAGTCAATTTCTATAAGTTTCTGCATACCATTATGACCTGAAACATCAGGCATATTTTTTTCTTCAATAATATTTTTCTTGAATGCCATAATTATATATATCCTATCTTTCCACAATTCCGCCGGAATATTCAAAACGTATAAAATTATCTCCCTTATATGTAAGAATACCTTTTACATCATCAGGTATCTGAATATAAATTTTTTTGGGAACAGAAAAATCAAGGCGTTCACCTTTTATTTTATATACAAGATGATATTCTGAAGCGATTGTTATAGTGTTGTCCTCATTGATTCTTCTGCTTTCGAGGCTGCTTCTTTCGACAAGAAAAGCTTTGTCAGTCCTTACCGGTATATTTTTATTTTTCTTTTTTCCGGATTTGTTTTTAAGCATATGGAATATAAGTATTATAAGCAGAATTACAATAAGAGTACCGACTGCAACAGCAATCAGGATAAGTGCTGCATCAGTCATAAATACCAGCTCCATTTCTTTTATTATATATATGAAAGTATTATATCATAGGATATTCCAAAAAGCAAGTATTCATTAATGCAAATCGGGAATCAATATATATCAAACACTTTTAAATATGAACAAACCGTTAACAGTTTGAGTTTGTCACGTGTCACAGCACTTTAAAAATAATGTCTATGTAAAAAAATAATGGTTGTTTTTTGTACATTATACACAAAGAAAAGTTTTCCTTGCGTGTATGGGGGTGCTCCCTTGCTTTTTTTATAGATTATGTGCTATAATAATAATTAATAGGGAGCGTGAAACGTGTGAATATAGAATATACAAAACAAGCAGTAAAACAGCTTGAACGTTTTGACAGACCAACAAAGCAAAGATTAAAGGAAGCAATTGAAAAAATCCCGAATGGAGATGTAAAACGTTTGCAGAATGTAATGCCTGTAACGTTCCGTTTGCGTGTTGGTGATTTAAGAGTATTATTCACAATGTCAAGTGAAATAGTTACAGTAAAAAACATTCTTTCAAGAGGAGAAGCCTATAAAAGAGTATAACAGGAGGTTTTTTATTATGAGTACAAGAGAAATGATATGTGACTTGATTAATTATAAAGTGCCGGCAACTGACCTTGAGTTGTTATATCAGCTTATTCTTAAGTTTATTCCGGCTGATACTGCAACCCCTGATGAACTGGAAGCACTTGCAGAAACTGCAAAAGAAACAGAATTTATTTCCCACGACTCTATTAACTGGGATTAATTTTTCCCTGTGTGTAAGGTATTCGTTCTTTGTATACAATGCACAAAAAAGAACCATTATTTTTTACGCAGGCATTGTTTTTAAAGTGCTGTGACACGTGACAAACCCAATCTTTTAATGCTTTATTAATAAATTATTCATATTTAGGAGATGTTGAGTTAAAATGAAGGAACTGCCAAAATTTTATGAGCCTTCCGAGGTAGAAGACAAAATATACGCCTACTGGACTGAAAACAACTGCTTCAGAGCAGAGATTGACAAGACCAAAAAACCGTACACTATCGTTATCCCGCCGCCGAATATTACCGGTCAGCTGCACATGGGTCATGCACTCGATGAAACTTTGCAGGATATACTTATCCGCTGGAAAAGAATGAGCGGTTATTCAGCTCTCTGGCTGCCCGGCACAGACCACGCATCTATCGCTACAGAAGCTAAAATTGTCGAGGCTATGAGAAAAGAAGGCGTTTCAAAAGAGGATATCGGCAGAGAAGGCTTCCTTAAAAGAGCATGGGAATGGAAAAGACAGTACGGCGGACGTATTGTTACCCAGCTTAAAAAATTAGGCTCATCATGCGACTGGTCAAGAGAACGCTTTACTATGGACGAAGGCTGCAACAAGGCTGTAAGAGAGGTTTTTGTAAATCTCTATAACAAGGGTCTTATATACAGAGGCGAAAGAATTATAAACTGGTGTCCGAAATGCCTTACTTCAATTTCTGATGCAGAGGTTAACTATGAAGACCAGGCAGGTCATTTCTGGCATCTCAGATATAAAATCACCGGAACTGATGATTATCTGGAACTTGCAACAACACGTCCTGAAACTCTCCTCGGAGATACTGCCGTTGCTGTAAATCCGAATGATGAAAGATATAAAAATCTTGTCGGAAAGACAGTAATTCTTCCTATCGTTCACAGAGAAATCCCGATTATTGCAGATGATTATGTTGAAATGGATTTCGGAACAGGCGTTGTTAAAATAACTCCTGCACATGACCCGAATGACTTTGAAGTAGGTCTGCGTCATAATCTTCCTGTAATCAATGTAATGACTGATGATGCAAAGATTACTGATGATTATCCGGAATATGCAGGAATGGACAGATATGAAGCAAGAAAAGCTATCGTTGATGACCTTGAAAAAGAAGGTGCACTGGTTAAAATCGAGGATTACAGCCATAATGTAGGAACTTGCTACAGATGCAAAACTACTGTTGAACCGAGAATTTCAAAACAGTGGTTTGTAAAGATGGAAAGCCTTGCAAAGCCTGCAATTGACGCTGTTAAAAACGGTGAAACAAAATTTGTTCCTGAACGTTTTGACAAGATATATTTCCACTGGCTTGAAAATATCAAGGACTGGTGCATTTCAAGACAGCTCTGGTGGGGTCATCAGATACCTGCATTCTACTGTGACGAATGCGGTGAAACAGTTGTAACAAAGGAAAATTCAGCTGTATGTCCTAAGTGCGGAAAACCTATGCATCAGGACGAAGATACACTTGATACATGGTTCAGTTCAGCATTGTGGCCGTTTTCAACTCTCGGCTGGCCTGACAGAACAGATGACCTTGAATATTTCTATCCGACAAATACACTTGTAACAGGCTATGATATAATATTCTTCTGGGTAGTAAGAATGATGTTCAGCGGTATCGAACATATGGGAAAAGTTCCGTTTGATACAGTCCTTATTCACGGACTTGTAAGGGATTCAAAGGGTCAGAAGATGTCCAAATCACTCGGAAACGGTATTGACCCTCTTGAAGTTATCGCAAATCATGGTGCAGATGCTTTAAGATTCATGCTTGCAACAGGAAATTCACCTGGAAATGATATGCGTTACATGGACGAAAAGGTAAAAGCTTCAAGAAACTTTGCAAACAAGCTCTGGAATGCCTCAAGATTTGTTATGATGAATCTTCCTGATGACTTTGAATTTAAAGGACTGCCTGAAAAACTCACTATCGAGGACAAATGGGTTGTAAGCAAATTCAATACTCTTGCAAAGGAAGTAAATGATAACCTTGATAAATTTGAAATAGGCGTTGCAGTTGCAAAGATATATGATTTTATATGGGATATCTACTGCGACTGGTATATTGAGCTTACAAAGCCGAGAATAAATGCAGGCGGCGAAACAAAAGAATCCGCACAGGCAGTGCTTGTATGGGTACTCCGTGGAATGCTTAAACTCCTCCACCCGTTCATGCCGTTCATAACAGAGGAGATATGGCAGGTTCTTACCGATGAAAGCGGAGCATTGATGCTTGAATCATTCCCTGTATATGATGAAAAGCTCTCATATCCAGATGAAGAAAAATCATTTGAAAAGATAATATCAGCAATCAGGGGAATACGCAACCGCAGAACTGAAATGAATATTCCGCCTTCAAAGAAAGCAAAGATATTTATTGAAACTGCTGACAGGGAACTTTTTGAGGACTGTTCAGTATTCTTTGAAAAACTTGCCTCAGCTTCAGAAGTAGAAACAGCAGAAAAATATGATATGCCTGATGCAGTAACCGTTGTTACAGACAGTGCAAGAGTATTTATCCCTATGAATGAACTTATTGACAGGGATAAGGAGATTGCAAGACTTGAAAAGGAAAAGACTGCTGTACAGAAGGATATTGATTTCCTCAGCAAGAAACTGAACAATCAGGGATTCCTTGCAAAAGCTCCTGAAAAACTCGTTGAAGCCGAAAAGGCAAAGCTTGCAAAGGCAGAGGAGAAAATGGCAAAGATTCTCCAGTCAATTGAAAGCTTCAGATAAACAAAACTTAAAATAAAGGATTTTTTATTCTGTAGGGGCGACCATTGGTCGCCCGTCTGAATTAACGCAAATTCGACAACAAAATTTTATGGTTGAAAATAAGGGATTTTTCTTATATTTTGTAGGGGTGACCATCGGTCGCCCGCCTGAAATTCCGGTGAATCTAACGGGCGACCGATGGTCGCCCCTACAATCAGATAAACGAATCGCAGAAAACAATTTATCGAACCGGCGATAAACATTATTTTTATAATAATTTTGAACGGAGGAATATTCTGTATGCTGACAGATATTGAAATCGCACAGAATGCCGATATGAAACCTATAACCGAAATTGCACATTCACTCGGTATAGATAATGATGATATTGAACCATATGGCCATTACAAGGCAAAGCTTTCCGAAAATCTTTTTAAAAAACTTGATTCAGAACCTGATGGAAAACTTATACTTGTTACCGCTATAAACCCTACTCCGGCAGGAGAGGGAAAAACTACTGTAAGTGTCGGACTCGCAGAAGCTATGTCACTCACAGGCAGAAAAACAGTCCTTGCACTTCGTGAGCCGTCACTCGGCCCTGTATTCGGAATAAAAGGCGGTGCGGCAGGAGGCGGATATTCACAGGTAGTGCCTATGGAGGATATCAATCTGCATTTTACAGGAGATATGCACGCTATTACTGCCGCAAACAATCTGCTCTGTGCAGTTATTGACAATCATATGCAGCAGGGAAATGCTCTCCGTATCGACCAGAGAAGAATAATGTTCAGACGCTGTATGGATATGAATGACAGGGCATTGAGAAATGTTATCGTGGGACTTGGAGGAAAAATCAACGGTATTCCCCGTGAGGACGGTTTCCAGATAACAGTTGCCTCTGAAATAATGGCTATACTCTGTCTTGCCTCTGACCTTGCCGACCTTAAAAAAAGATTCGGAAATATACTTGTTGCATACAATATTGACGGTGAACCTGTATATGCAAGGGATTTGGGAGTTGACGGAGCTATGACTGCCCTTATGAAAGATGCTCTGAAACCTAATCTTGTACAGACTCTTGAAAATAATCCGGCTCTTATACATGGAGGGCCTTTTGCAAATATTGCTCATGGCTGCAATTCAGTCAGGGCAACAAAACTCGCTCTTAAACTGGGAGATTACTGTATTACTGAAGCCGGATTCGGTTCAGACCTCGGTGCTGAAAAATTCTTTGATATAAAATGCAGATTTGCAGGGCTTAAACCTTCATGTACAGTTATAGTTGCAACTATCAGGGCATTGAAATACAACGGCGGAGTTCCTAAAAATGAACTTACCGAAGAAAATACAGAAGCTCTTTCAAAGGGTATCGCAAATCTTAAAGTTCATATCGAAAATATGAGAAAATTCGGCGTTCCGGCAGTAGTTGCAATCAACAGATTCCATACTGATACAGATGCTGAAATAAAGATAATAAAGGATTTCTGCAGGGAAATGAATATTGAGGTTTCACTTGCTGAAGTATTCGCTCACGGCGGAGAAGGCGGAAGAGAACTTGCTGATATGGTTTGCAGGACTATTGAAAACAATCCTGAAAATCATTTTGCCCCCATATATGATGAAAAACTTCCTCTTAAAAAGAAGATTGAAACCGTTGCAGGGGAAATATACCGTGCTGACGGAGTTGTATATACTCAGAAAGCTGAAAAGGCTATTTTGGAAATTGAAAAGCTTGGTTTTTCAGATGTTCCGGTCTGTATCGCAAAAACTCAGTATTCACTTTCTGATGACCCTTCAAAACTCGGAAAGCCTGAAAACTTTAAAATAACAGTCAGTGACGTGAAAATCTCAGCCGGTGCAGGCTTTGCAGTAGTCTATACAGGTGATGTAATGACAATGCCCGGACTTCCGAAAGCTCCGGCAGCTCTCAGAATTGACTGTGACGAAAACGGAAATATAAGCGGTCTGTTCTGATGAAAGGAATACTGATATCTTATGATTATTTCACATTCTCCTGAAGAAACAGTCTTATATGCTGAAAAAATCGGTTCTCTGCTCAGATGCGGCGATATAATCGCATACAAGGGCGGAATGGGTGCAGGAAAAACTACATTTACAAGAGGTCTTGCCACAGGAATGGGTCTTGATGATGAGGTGATTTCACCTACATTTTCCCTTGTCAATGAATACAGAGGAAACGGCATAACTCTTTATCATTTTGATATGTACCGCATTGAAAATGAAGATGAACTGGAAACTACCGGATTTTATGACTATCCTCTTGAAAACAGCGTCTTTGCAGTGGAATGGTCTGAAAATATAGCGTCAGCTCTGCCGGAATCAGCAATTATTATTGAACTCGGATATATAAATGAAAATGAACGTTCCATAACCGTGAAGGGAGATGAAAGATTTGCTGATTTTAGGGATTGATACATCAGGAAAAACTGCATCAGCTGCTATTTCCGAAGACGATTTTATAATAGGTCAGGCATCTGTTTTTACTAATCTTACACATTCAGAGGCAATAATGCCTTTATGTAAAAATCTGCTTAAAGACTGCGGAATAACTCTTGATGATGTAGGAAAAATTGCTGTTTCATGCGGCCCCGGGTCGTATACAGGACTCAGAATAGGCATAGCCGCCGCAAAAGCCATGGCATTTGCCCTTAATGCTGAATGCTGCGGAATATCAACTCTTGAAAGCCTTGCATATAACTTAACCGACTGTGACGGAATAATCTGTCCTGTAATGAAAGCAAGGGCAGAACTTGTATACAATGCAGTCTTTAAATGCGAAAACAAAAAAATTACAAGACTTTCAGAGGACAGAATAATAAACCGTAAGGAACTTTATGAAATTCTCTGCGGTATGGACTCAAAAGTAACAGTTAACGGTGACGGTGCAGATGATTTCTGCAAAGATTATCCTGACAGCAGAATAAAAACTGCTTCACCGCTTCTTAAATATCAGCTTGCAGCAAGTCTTTGCATTGCATCACTTGATATACCGTCAGTTTCGCCTGAAATGCTCAGTGCATCATATCTTCAGCCGACAAAAGCAGAAAAAGAACGCTTGACAAATATATCATAAACAGGTATACTTAAAATAACGCTAATTCGATGGTTATTTTTCTGTAATCGCCCGTTAGGTTCGCCGGAATTTCAGGCGGGCGACCAATGGTCGCCCCTACAGAATAAAAGAAAAATCCCATGTTTTTAATCATAAAATTTCATTGTTGAATTTGCGTTAGAATAAACTTTTATGAATGGAGATTTTTTTATGATAGCAATAGGCTGCGACCATGCAGGATTTCAGCTCAAGAATGAAATAATTGCTCACCTTAAAGAGCGTAATATAGATGTTGCAGACTGCGGCTGTGACGGTTCACCATGTGACTATCCCGTGGTTGCTGAATCTGTCTGTTCTATGGTTCAGAACGGTTCATGCGAAAAGGGTATTCTTATATGCGGAACAGGTATCGGAATGTCTATAGCTGCAAACAAGTTCAAAGGTATAAGAGCTGCCCTCTGTACAGAGCATTTTTCTGCAAAATATACAAGACTCCACAATAATTCAAATGTTTTATGCATGGGTGCAAGAACTCTCGGTGCAGGAATTGCCGTTGAAATCACTGATATATTCCTTTCAACTGAATTTGAAGGCGGCCGCCATCAGAGAAGAATTGACCTTATAACAGATATAGAAAATAATCAGTAGAAAACGGAGGTTGAATTTATGTCAAATTTACATCTTATCGAACATCCTCTTATCCAGCATAAGATTTCACTTATGAGAGATAAGAACACAGGCTCAAAGGAATTCAGGGAACTTGTCGCAGAAACTGCCATGCTTATGTGCTATGAAGCTACAAGAGATTTGCCGCTTAAAGAGGTTGAAATAGAAACTCCTGTGGCAGTCGCAAAAACCAAAATAATTTCAGGAAGAAAACTTGCATTCATACCGATTCTCCGTGCAGGTCTTGGTATGTGCGAGGGAGCTATAAAGCTCGTTCCAGCCGCAAAAATAGGTCATATCGGCACTTTCAGGGATGAAACAAACCATGAATCAGTAAAATACTATTCAAAACTCCCTGAGGATATTGCTGAACGTCATGCAATAATCGTTGACCCTATGCTTGCAACAGGCGGTTCAGTAAATATGGCTATAAAGGAACTCAAGGAAAAAGGCTGCACAAATATAAAAGCTATGTGTATTATCGCCTCACCGGAAGGAATCAAGGCTGTTGAAGATGCTAATCCTGATGTTGAAATATACTGCGGAGCAGTTGACAAGGGTCTTGATGAAAATAAATATATAATCCCTGGTCTGGGAGATGCAGGCGACAGAATTTTCGGTACAAAATAATATTGTTTTTCTCCGGCAGAACGTAATGTTTTGCCGGATTTTAAAAAAAGGAGGATTATTCTATATGTGTGGAATAGTAGGATATGTGGGAGGCAGGGACTGTACCGATGTCCTTATAGATGCTCTCAGCAAACTTGAATACAGAGGCTATGATTCAGCCGGTATTGCTGTTTTCCAGAAAAATAAAATAGTTGTTGAAAAATCAAAGGGCAGACTTGCTGACCTTATAGACAAAATGGACAGAGATGGAAAACCTGTCGGAAACTGCGGAATAGGCCATACAAGATGGGCTACTCACGGCGAACCTTCTGATATAAATTCACATCCTCACGGCAATAAAAGAATTACTATTGTCCATAACGGAATAATCGAAAACTATAAAAAAATCAAGGATTTCCTTGTCGGTGAAGGATACGGCTTTGAAAGCCAGACTGATACTGAAACAGTCGCAAAACTCCTTGACTATTACTATGACGGCGACCCGATATCAACTATTGCAAAAGTAGTCAATGAAATAGAAGGCTCTTATGCAATGGGTATTCTTTTCAGAGATTTTCCTGACAGAATATTTGCAATAAGAAAAGACAGCCCTCTTATAGTAGGTGTGGGCAAAGGAGAAAATTTCATAGCTTCCGATGTTCCGGCAATCCTTAAATATACAAGAGATTACTATCTTCTTGACCAGGACGAAATAGTAACACTTACAAAGGATACTGTAAAGATATGCGATATCCATGGAAACAAAATCGAAAAAGAACTTATGACTGCTACATGGGACGTTGATGCAGCTGAAAAAGGCGGCTATGAACATTTCATGCTCAAGGAAATACATGAACAGCCGACAGCTATAAAAACTACTATAACTCCGAGAATTTCAGACGGTATGCCTGACCTCAGCGAATGCGGCATTACATATGATATGCTTGCACAGTTCAGCAGAATATATATAGTTGCCTGCGGTACTGCAATGCACGCCGGAATGGTCGGAAAATATGTCATAGAAGGCCTTGCAAGAGTTCCTGTAAATGTTGATATCGCTTCGGAATTCAGATACAGAAATCCTATAATTGATAAAGATGACCTTGTAATTCTTATATCGCAGTCAGGTGAAACAGCTGATACGCTTGCTGCCCTGAAACTTGCAAAACAGTGCGGTGCAAAGACTCTTTCAGTAGTAAATGTAAAGGGCTCATCAATCGCAAGAGAATCAGATATGGTTATATATACCCATGCAGGCCCTGAGATATCAGTTGCTTCAACAAAGGCTTATTCAGTACAGCTTGCTGTAATGTATCTCTTTGCTTTCTCAATGGCTTATGCCAAAAAACAGATATCAGAGGAAGTTTGCAGAAATCTTGTAAAACAGCTTACTGAAATCCCTGAAAAAATTGAAAAGGTTCTTGAAGAAAAGGAAAACTGTCAGTTTATCGCTTCAAAACTTGTCAATGCTGCAAGTCTGCTCTATATAGGCAGAGGTCTTGATTATGCTCTCAGTATGGAAGGCTCTCTCAAACTCAAGGAAATTTCATATATCCATTCAGAAGCCTATGCAGGAGGAGAACTCAAACACGGCACTATCTCACTCATTACTGACGATATGCCGGTTATAGCCATTGCCACACAGTCATACCTCTATGACAAGACTGTAAGCAATATAAAGGAAGTAAAGGCAAGAGGTGCTAAGGTAACGCTGTTATGCCGTGAAGGTGCAGCAGTTGATGAAGATGCTGCTGATTATAAGATATTCCTCCCGAATACAGATGATATTCTTATGCCTATGGTGACAGCTGTTCCGCTCCAGCTTATCGCATACTATACATCAGTTCTCAGAGGCTGTGACGTTGATAAGCCGAGAAATCTTGCAAAATCAGTAACAGTAGAGTAATCTGTGACATAAAACAAATATTTTATTCAATAATGGAGATTTGCTTTATGAAAATGAAAAAATTATCTGCATTCGCCCTCAGTTTATTTACTGCCGCTTCAATACTTGGCGGATACGGTGCATATGCTTCCGATATGGGAGATTTAAGCGGAGATGGAAACAGCAGTTCCGAAGATGCCCTTATGATACTCCAGCATACTGTCGGAATGATTGACCTGACAGATGAACAGAAAGCTGCTGCCGATATTGATGGAAACGGCTCTATAGATTCAAATGATGCCCTTCAGATACTCCAGTATACTGTCGGACTTAAAAAATCACTCTATGAGAAGTTTTCAGGCTCGCATACAGGCTTTTTCGGCGACGACAGAAGCCCTTCATATTCAAATAAAAATCTTAATGTAACAAGTTTTTCAGTTGATTTTACTGAGATAGACGGAAAAAATGTAACAGGCATAATCTATATGAGCAACTCATTTATGAAAAATGCTGCATACGACTTTTCAGCAGTCATTGAAAACTCTGTTATGACGGTAAATGTAAACAAACTTCTTAATGACACATATAAAGTAGTTATTGATATGAATTTCTATTTTGATAACAATGAAATCAAGGGAGAAATATTAAAGGCAACTATTGCCGGAGAATCTTATTCATTCCCGACTGTTTACTTTGATTAATTCAAAAAATGAAAGGATATCAATATGGCAAATAATAATCAGAAATCAAAAAAAGGCAGGGTAATTGCAGCTATAGTCGCAGTATTCATTATCGCTGCCTGCGGAGCTGCTGTATACTTCATGCCTACCATAAAATTTATGCTCAGAGGCGGTACTGAAATTACCCCTGAAACCGTTGACTCCGATACCCAGAATTATATGGATATTATCGCTTCAATGAATGCCCAGACCGGTCAGCCGTCAGATGACAGCTCCTCAACGGACAGCAATTCTCAGCAGAAACCTCAGAATAATAATTCATCTTCTGAAAATTCATCATCATCTGCTTCGGACAGTCATAGCAGTCAGTCATCAAAATCCGATAATTCAACAGAATCAGATTCCGGAAATAATAACAACAATAATAACAACTCTGATAACGGAAATTCTCCTGATAATGAAAATATTCCTGACAATAATAATGATAACAACAATAACAACAATAATCCGGACAGCAATGCTCCTGAAACTCCTGCGGAAACTGAACCTCAGAGAGATTATTCACAGTTTATCGGCACATGGAAAGGCTATTTCGGTACTGAAATGTCACCGACATATGAGCTTTTCAATGACCTCGGCTTTGAACTTATAAGCACTGACGGTTCTGATATAACATATACCTTCTGGCTTACCTGCAACGGCTATTCAAAAAAACTTGACAGCACATATGGCAGAATTGATGACAATGGCAGACTCAATATCGTTATAGACGGTCAGGACGCTGGTCTTACTCTCGACCTCGTATTCGAGGAGGACGGCTCTTTATGGGGCGTTGTTTCAAATGCTCATATACTTAACAATCCTGTAACTTTCCCTGTTCTTTTCTTCCAGAAATAATTGAATTACAGCAATTGACAATAATTATCTGATATGATATAATATAAAAAATCCCCGCATAATCAGAATGCGGGGATATATTCCTTAATATTCATCAGGCATTAATGGCGTTGAAAACGGATAGATGCTCTTGTAGCTTTCAAGTTCATCTTCCGTCAGATTTTCTCCTGCCGGTATAAGTCCTGTGCAGTCGCCTGAGGAACATGATGCACAGAAATTTTCAAGCAGGTATGAATCATCATTCTTACTGAGGTTTACAGGTCTTTTTTCATGATTGTTCATTCATATCACCCCAATATATTATATCCACGTTTCTTATGTTTAATTACTCTTTTTTAGGAGCTGATGCTTTTTATGAATCCTATGCTTTCAGAACTTAATGTAGACTATGCTGCTCTTGTTGAAAGATTTGGCGACAATGAGGAAATTATGATAAGATTTATTAAAAAGTTTCCTTATGATACTACTTTTCAGTCACTTGAAAAAGCTGTGAAAAATAAAAATCCTGAGGATATCCTTACATATTCACATACACTTAAAGGTCTTTGTGCCAATCTCGGTCTTATGACACTCAGCAATTACTGCAAAACTATGGTCGAAAAGGTAAGGATTAAAATATATATGAATGTATACAGCGATTTCGCAAATATTAAAAACGAATACCACAGAGTCATAAAATGTATTAAAAAATATACTGATGATGATTATGTATATACCGAATTTAAACCGGCTCCTCCAAGAAAAAATTATAGACGAAAAAAATCCTGAAAATTTTTTTATATTTTTTCAAAAAAAACTATTGACATTGTCCTCGTTTTATGATATACTTATCAAGTACTCAGGTGAGTCAATATCGCGGGATGGAGCAGCTCGGTAGCTCGTCGGGCTCATAACCCGAAGGTCGTCAGTTCAAATCTGGCTCCCGCAACCAGATAAATGCGTTGTTTGATAATTTCAGATAACGCATTTTTTTATTATTTTCTAACATTTTTATTTTTTAACGCCAATTCGATGAATTATTTTTGTAGGGGCGACCATTGGTCGCCCGCTCCAATTTACCAGAATTTCGAACGGGCGAACACAGTTCGCCCCTACAGATTATGAAGAAAATTTCTTATTTTCAATCATAAAATTTTGTTGTCAAGTTCGCATTAAATAATAAGGAGGAAAATGAGCCGTGGAATATGATTTGAACTATGAAATTTTCAGATATGTGGATAAAGAAACGGATAAATATGAGAAAATACTTGATAAAAATGGAGTTTCCATTGATGAAGTAAAAAGAAATATTGATAAATTCAAATGTAAGTTCAATATGCTGACAGAGAAATACGGCATAGGCAGAAAAAATATTGTACAAACTTGTTATGATACGATAATAAAAATAGAAAACGACCCTTATAATAAGGATTTGCAGTATATTTATTTTTGTCTTGCAACAGATTTCGGAATTATCAATGAAATAAATTCATCTGACTGGACAAAGGAGCAGAAAATCAGGAATTATCTGCGTCAAAATGACAGGATTAATGAACTTCTGGATTTTTTAAGTATTCAGAATGAAAATTCAGAAAAACTGAATACTCTCAGAAAACATCTGAAAAAAGCAGTTTACTCAAAAAATATTGAATGTTCTGAAGAACTGGAGCTTATTTGTCAGATTGCACAGCAGCATGATTTTTTTAATGAAAATACAGAAAATAATATTTTAAGGGATAACCTGAATGCACTTCTTATACATATAGGAAGTGATGAAATACTCAATACTGCGAAACCTTATATTATATATGCTGTTCTTACAAGAAAAACAGGAATGATGCAGAAAAGAGAGAATTTTTTTCCGAATATAAAATCTGTTTTTCAGTATCAGATTTATAATATCTACAGCAACAATGGCAAGAACTTCAATAATTATCAGTCATGCATTGAATTTTATGACCATCTTCGCAGAATATATGCTGATGAAAAAAATATTGATATGGATTTCTGTGATTTCTGTTTTGCAAATCTTTCTCCTCTGAGTGAATGGTATTATGCTTATTGTCAGCCGGATTTTGAAATACCGATGATTATCAGCAGAAAAATATATCAGCTTAAACCAATGAGTTTTCCAATGATTTTCTGCTATGACAATTACAGCGGTTGTGATTTGAATGAATTTAAACATAAAAACCATAAGCTTTATCATAAATGGGAAAAGCTTGTTTCTGATGATTTGACAGATGAGATTCTTGAATGCCTTTATAATGGTTCTGATATATCAGAAATTGCAGGAAAATTACCTCGGTATGATGAATTTCCTCGATATGCTGAACTTTTTCTTTTTGGAAATGCTGAACAGCTGCTTCAATGCAGAATGCTTGATATTTCCCAGAGTTTCATAAGAATATAATGTCAATTGAAAACAGTTCCGGAAATTTAAAATTTTTTTCGGAACTGTTTTGTATTTATTAT
>ERZ808240.1662-NODE-1662-length-26856-cov-6.702213_pt1 | contig 26856 bp, 19 predicted proteins | sample MGYA00521084_ERZ808240 | MGnify/ENA primary metagenome ERZ808240 (study PRJEB31516, sample SAMN03275571) | gut metagenome | biome: mammalia-associated habitat; material: feces | host: Papio cynocephalus | place: Kenya | collected 2012-08-06 ... | reverse complement strand
CCCTGGACCCACTGATTAAGAGTCAGTTGCTCTACCAACTGAGCTAAGAGTGCAACATTTGCAAAAACAAAGTCATAAACCTATTCCAATACATGGAAGTACACTCTCAGGGGTTCGAACCCTGGACCCACTGATTAAGAGTCAGTTGCTCTACCAACTGAGCTAAGAGTGCAAGTGTTATTTTCGTTTTGCGTGTGCAAAGGTACGATATATTTCTATACCTGCAAAATATATTTGAATATTTTTTACAAACAAATAAAGATTTTATTTTCCGAATGAGAAAGCGACCATAATGATAAAGCATGTCCTCTATAAATGTGGCATATCCAATATTCATCCACACTTTCTTATTACAAAAAAGCCATACAATCCGTAAGGATTGCATGGCATAAAATCTTTTTAGCTAACTTATTAAGCTTCAGCAGGAGCTTCAGTAGCTTCTTCAGCAGGAGCCTCTTCAGTTGCATTTGCAGCAGCTTCAGCCTCAGCCTTAGCAGCAGCTTCAGCAGCTTTCTTCTCAGCTACCTTTTCTGCGATCTTTTCGTTTACCTTCTTTTCTGCAGCGAGACGTGCTTCAGCAGCAGCCTTCTTATCAGCAGCAGTTTTGTCAGCAGCAGCAGTAGTCTTAGCGTCCTTAGCTTGCTTCCAAGCTTCGAACTTAGCCTTAGCAGCAGCCTCATCGAAAGCACCCTTACGAACACCACCATTGAGGTGCTTCATAAGCATAACGCCTTCGTTAGAAAGGATTGTGCGTACAGTATCGGTTGGTTGTGCACCATTCTCTACCCAATAAAGTGCGCGTTCGAAATTCAAATCTACTGTGGCAGGATTGGTGTTAGGGTTATAAGTACCAATCTTTTCAGTAAACTTACCATCACGTGGTGCTCTTACATCAGCGATTACGATGCTGTAGAAAGCGTAGCTCTTACGGCCATGACGCTGCAAACGGATTCTTGTTGCCATTTGTTCTAAATATTTTTATTAAATAGGTTTGAATTAACGCTATTATCTCGTAATAGCGGTGCAAAATTACATTTTTTTCTTTGATAAACAATAACTTGGATGCATTATTTACCCACTTTCTTATCTTTGCCTTCTTTTTTTTCTTTTCTATTATGCCTTTAACGACGCTTTTATTAAATAAACAATGAGCGCGATATAGGCTATAAGTGATACTATCTGCGAGATTGGAGCATCAAGATAAGCTGCATTAGCAAAGTTCAGTCCGCCAAACTGCATACCCGCACTTACAACACCCATTAATGCTCCACCTGCTATAAAGCCCGAAGCTAAAAGTGTTGCTTTTTCGTTTCTACGTTGGTTAAGTGCCACATCTGTTGAACGACTATTTACGTACCAATTAACGAGTCCACCCACAATAAGAGGTAAATTCAGTTGTAAGGGAATAAACATACCTAAAGCAAAAGCAAGGGCAGACACACCGCAACATGTAAGGATGATAGAGATAACAGCGCCTATGCCATAGAGCAACCAAGGAGCACCTTGCCCGCTCATCAAAGGTTCTATTACAGCCGCCATTGCACGTGCTTGTGGTGCAGCCATCACATCTGAATTGTCGGGAGTAAAGCCGTATGCTTTATTCAAAATCATGATTACGCCACCCACTGTGGCAGCAGATACAAGGATGCCAAGAAACTTAAACGTTTCTTGCTTCTTGGGTGTTGCACCGAGCCAATAGCCAATCTTTAAGTCGGTAATAAATGCACCAGCAGAAGACAAAGCCGTACATACCACACCGCCCATGATGAGCGCTGCCACCATGCCGCCTGTGCCTTTCAATCCTACTACTACCATAATTATAGAAGAGAGTATAAGAGTCATCAATGTCATACCACTCACTGGGTTTGAACCAACTATAGCAATGGCATTAGCTGCAACCGTTGTAAACAAGAATGCGATTATTGCCACTATTAAGATGCCCACGATAGTAAACAAAAGACTGCCTCCCATTACATCAAAATAGAAAAACAATGCGGTGACGATAATTGTAATTAAAGAGCCAATAGCAATTATTTTCATCGACAAATCGCGCTGTGTGCGCTCTACATGCTCCTCGTCACTTTTTCCTTTAAAAATTTTTCCGACTAACGAGAATGCGCTTTTAATAACACCCCAGCTCTTAATTACGCCAATGATACCCGCCATGGCAATACCGCCAATACCTATGCTCTTGGCATAACCAAACAGCTGTTCAGGACTTGCTTGTGAGGCTGTTATAGCTGCGGCATCCTTTGTTGCCTCAACGATTGTCATATCGGGAAATACGAGTGCTATGCCTGGAACTATAATCCACCATACTGCCACTGAGCCAAAGCATATAATAGCTGCATATTTAAGCCCAACAATGTAGCCCATGCCCAACAAAGCCGCACTTGTATTCACACTGAATATCAACTTAGCCTTATCAGCCACCACACTACCCCACTCGCAGCAACGTGATGTAAAGTTTTCATTCCACGCACCAAAAGCTGCTACTGCAAAGTCGTACAAACCGCCCACAATACCTGCTACAAGCAAAGGTTTGGCTTGTGAGCCACTACGCTCGCCCGATATAAGCACTTGAGTTGAAGCCGTAGCCTCAGGAAATGGATACTTGCCATGCATATCTTTTACAAAGAACTTGCGGAAGGGGATGAGGAACAATATACCTAATATGCCACCCAGTAATGACGACAAAAACACTTGAAAGAAATTTACCGTCAGTTCTGGATACTTATGTTGCAATATATACAAGGCTGGCAAAGTAAAAATTGCACCTGCCACAATCATGCCCGAACATGCACCGATGCTTTGTATAATAACATTTTCGCCCAAGGGGTCTTTGCGATGTGTTGCACCGCTCACACCTACTGCAATGATGGTAATGGGAATAGCTGCTTCAAACACCTGTCCCACCTTTAATCCTAAATATGCCGTTGCAGCCGAAAAAACAATAGCCATGAGCAATCCCCACACAACAGACCAAGGGGTAACCTCACGATATTGTAATTTGGGTTTCATCAGTGGCTCATATTCCTCGCCCTCTTTCAACGGACGAAAAGCATTGTCGGGTAGAGAAACTTCTTTTTTAGGGTCTTCCATAAAGATAATGTATTTGCTTATAATAAATCAATTTAATCACCAAATATCCACACGCTTGTCTTTGGGCACAAACAATGGATCTTTCTTTGTTATGTTGAAGGCCTTATACCATGCATCAATATGAGGCAAAGCACCATTCACACGCCATAATGCAGGAGAGTGAGGGTCGGTTTTTACCAATTGGCGCAACATTTCTTCGCGTGTATTGCATGCCCAAATAAGGCCATAGCTCAAGAAGAAGCGTTGTTCGGGAGTAAAGCCATCAACCTTTTTAAGAGGATGTTTTTTCATAGCAGTTTGAAAAGCTTGAAAAGCTATATTCAAGCCACCATGGTCTGCTATATTCTCGCCCAAGGTGAGTTTACCATTAGCGTTCAAATCAGGCAACACCTTAATATTATCAAAGAAATCGCTCATTACCGCTGTGCGTTTTTCAAAGTCAGCTTTATCTTCCTTTGTCCACCAATCGCTAAAGTTGCCATCTTTGTCATATTGTGCCCCTTGGTCGTCAAATCCGTGCGTCATTTCGTGTCCGATAACCACACCTATAGCACCATAGTTACATGCATCATCGGCATTAGCATTAAAGAAAGGAGGTTGTAAAATGCCAGCTGGGAAGCATATTTCGTTGGTTGTAGGATTGTAATAAGCATTGATAGTTTGCGGAGTCATGAGCCATTCTGTGCGATCGGTTGGTTTGTTTACATGCTTATCTATGTAATACTGGTTCATAAACTGTGCCACTCTAATCATGTTGTCATGATAGCTCAAGGTTTCGTCAATATCAAGTTTAGAATAGTCCATCCACTTATCGGGATAACCTATCTTTACGTAGAAGCTATTGAGCTTTTCATGTGCCTTTTGCTTCGTTTCCTTGCTCATCCACTTTTGTTGGTCTATTCTCTCACCAAGCGCAGTTTGTAGGTTCTTAACCAATTCGAGCATACGTTGCTTAGACGATTCGGGAAAATATTTTTCAACATACATACGTCCAACAGCCATGCCTAAAGCACTGCCCACAACGTTTACGGCACGTTTCCAACGCGGCTTATTCTGTTCAGCTCCTTGCATGGCATGGCCATAGAACTGGAAGGAAGCATCGCAAAAGCGATCGCTCAACGTATTGCAAGCATCATCAATAACTTTAAAGGTAAGATAAGCCTTTAGGTCGTCAATAGAAACCTCATTTAGAATATTCTCTACCTCATGTATAGGTTCGGGTTGGCTCACAGAGATTTCCTTAATTGCGGGCACACCCATCTGCTTAAGGAACTCATTCCAATTAATGCCCGCATAATCTTTTTGCAACTGCTCGTACGACATTTTGTGGTAGTTAGCCTCAACATTGCGCAATTGAGTGGGAGTATACGAGGCACGTGCAATGCGCGTTTCGATATTGAGCACCGCTTGCATTGCTTGTTGAGCTTGCGCCTTGTCGTAGCCAGTCATAGTGAAGAGTTGTTCCACATAGTTGCGATAAGCATTGCGGATTTTCACCGTAGGTTCGTCGTCTGACAAGTAATAGTCGCGCTCGCCCATTGAGATGCCGCCTTGATACAACTGTACCAAATTATAGCGTGCATCCATCATATCGGCATCACACATAATGCTAAAGAAGTTAGCAATACCCATCGACTGCAAGCGTCCCATCTCTCGTTGCACGTCAGCCTTGGTTTGTAGTGCATTCACTTCATCCATAAGAGGTTTAATTGGAGCAAAATCCTCTTTATTGCGACGCACACTATCCATTGCCAAGCGATAGAGCGAGCCTATTTTCTGCTCAAGCGTGCCTTGTTTAAACGATTTCGTCGCAAGTTCGTCAATGAGTTGGCGTATTTGCTTACTATTATTTTCTTTTAATGCGTCAAACTGCGCATATCTTGAGTATTCTGGTGTCAGAGGATGCTGTTTGGTCCATCCACCCGTTGCATAACGGTAGAAGTCGGTGCCTGGTTTTATGGTCAAATCCATATTCGAACGATCTATACCCGACACGAGTTCACCTTGCTGTTGCGCCATAGCAAACGATGATGCAAATGCCAACATAGGCAACAATGATTTAATATTCATTTATGTAAACTTTTTATATTATTTTCTTTCTTAGGAACTATCAATCTTCAATAGCCTCCATAGCTTTTTCCCAAGCTTCTTCAGCTTGCTTTAGTGCTTGCTGCACTTTGGCATAAGTTTCAAATAGTGTTGCATCAGTAGCACCTTCGGGAGTGGCAAGTTTAGCCTCTACGTCAGCCTTTTCCTTCTCCAATCTGGCCACTTCTTCTTCGCATTTTTCAATCAGTTTTTCAGCCTTTCTGCGCTGTTTTGCTTTCTCTTTTTGTTCTTCGTAAGAGAGTCTTCCCTCTGAGGATACATCTGCTGTATCTGATGTCTTAGGCATACTTTGTGTTGGTGCCGATGGTGAGCCTGCGGTATGCAGTTCATCGAGCGATTCCATCTCTTTTTTCTGCAAAAAGTCATAGATACCACCTATATGCTCACGCACCACGCCACCACCAAATTCGTACACTTTACTTACAAGTCCGTCAAGGAAATCGCGGTCGTGACTCACCACTATCACCGTACCATCAAACGAGCGTATGGCATCTTTTAGCACATCCTTAGTGCGCATGTCCAGGTGGTTGGTAGGCTCATCGAGGATTAGAAAGTTTACGGGTTCGAGCAATAGTTTTATCATAGCCAAACGCGAGCGTTCGCCGCCCGAAAGCACTTTTACCTTTTTATCTGAGGCCTCGCCACCAAACATAAATGCGCCAAGAATATCGCGTATTTTCAGTCGGACTTCGCCTTTTGCCACACGATCGATGGTGTCAAACACTGTTAGTTCGCCATCAAGCATTTGTGCTTGGTTTTGTGCATAATAGCCTATCTCCACATTGTGGCCCAACTTGAGTTTACCAGTATAAGGTATTTCGCCCATTATGCACTTTACGAGTGTTGATTTACCCTCGCCATTCTTACCCACGAAGGCCACTTTTTCTCCTCGTTTTATGGTTAGATTAACGTTATGAAACACACAATGCTCACCATAGTCCTTGCGCAATTCGTCGCATATCACGGGGTAATCGCCCGAACGAGAGCAGGGAGGAAATTTTAGGTGTAGGCTTGAGTTGTCTACCTCGTCCACCTCTATAGGTACTATCTTCTCAAGTTGTTTGATGCGACTCTGCACCTGTACTGCCTTTGTTGGCTTGTATCTAAATCGTTCTATAAAGTCCTTTATATCGGCAATCTCCTTTTGTTGGTTTTCGTAAGCTCGCAATTGCTGTTCGCGACGCTCGGCACGCAACCTTATGTAGTCGTCGTATTTTACCTTATAGTCAGTTATTTTACCACACGATATTTCGAGTGTGCGATTGGTTACATTGTTTATAAAGGCGCGGTCGTGACTAACAAGCACTACGGCACTTGCTGAACGCGACAAAAACTTTTCAAGCCAGCGTATACTCTCTATGTCCAAATGGTTAGTAGGCTCATCAAGCAATAACACATCGGGGCGTCGCAAGAGCAATTTAGCCAGTTCAATACGCATGCGCCAACCACCCGAAAACTCTTTGGTTGGTCTGTCAAAATCGGTTGTAGTAAAGCCCAAGCCTTGCAATGTGCGCTCTAATTCGGCATGATAATTCATGCCGCCCATAAGCTGAAAGCGTTCGCTCTCGTGCGTAAAGGTATCTACCAATTGCATGTAGCTTTCGCTCTCATAGTCAGTGCGGTTAGCCAACTCATTGTTGAGTTTCTCCACGCGTTGCTGCATATCGCTAATGTGTTCGAAGGCTTTTTCAGCCTCTTCCATCACCGTGTGCTCGTCGCTCAACACCATTACCTGCGGCAGATAACCAATGGTTATATCATTCTGTACAGCCACAGTTCCTGATGTTGGCTCTTGGTGTCCCGACAATATCTTTAAAAGCGTTGATTTGCCAGCACCATTTTTGCCCACAAGTGCTATGCGGTCTTTTTTATTTATAACAAACGACACATCCGTAAACAACGGACGTGCGCTAAATTCCACCGAAAGGTGTTCTACTGAAATCATTTATAAAAACTTGAAATTAGGTAGGATTCAAGTGTTGTACTAAAGTTTTTACATAAGCTATATATCGCATGCTTAAGGCTATACTACCTAAAGCAAACATGTGCGGACAAACAATCCTTATACCCACGTTCCTATGCTTTTATATTACATAAAAAGAGGAGCTGAGTAGGAATAGCTTGTTCGCACATGGTAGCTAATTAGTAGCTACGAGCTACTATCACCTTGCATGTTGCAGGCTTGCCACTTACCATGTCAATGCCTGGATTGCTTTGGTCTACACCAAATGGCACGCAACGGATTGTTGCCTGTGTATCGGCCTTGATTTTAGCCTCTGTTTCTTCGGTACCATCCCATGGACAAAGGAAGAAACCGCCTTGCTTGATGCGTTCTTTAAATTCATCGTAGTTGTCGCAAGGGAAGATATTATCGTCTAAACGCTTCTTAGCCTTAGCATAGATGTTATCTTGTATTTCGTCAAGCAATTGTCTTACGTAGTCTTCAATACCTTCGAACGAGCGTGTTTCCTTCTCAAGTGTATCGCGGCGCATCACTTCGATAGTGCCGTTGTTTAGATCGTTTCCACCCATAACGAGACGTACAGGCACACCTTTTAACTCATAGTCGGCAAATTTAAAGCCTGGACGTTTATTGTCGGCATTGTCATACTTCACACGGATGCCCATCTTGCGGAGGTTCTTAGCCAAAGCACCTAATTTTTCGTTGAATATGGCAAGTTGCTCGTCGCCTTTGTAAATAGGCACAATCACTACCTGGATAGGCGCAAGACGTGGAGGAAGAACAAGACCATTGTCGTCGGAATGGGTCATGATAAGTGCCCCCATCAAACGTGTGCTCACACCCCACGAAGTGGCCCAAGCATACTCCATTTTGTTGTCTTTATTAACAAATTGTACATTGAATGCACGACCAAAATTCTGACCTAAGAAGTGGCTCGTACCGCTTTGTAGCGCCTTGCCATCTTGCATCATAGCTTCAATTGTATAGGTATCGAGTGCACCAGCAAAGCGCTCTGTCGCGCTCTTCACACCGCGTACTACAGGCACAGCCATTACCTCTTCGGCAAAGTCGGCATATACGTGAAGCATCTGCTTAGCACGTGCTTCTGCCTCCTCACGAGTGGCATGTGCAGTGTGTCCTTCTTGCCATAAAAACTCTGACGTACGCAAGAATAAGCGGGTACGCATTTCCCAACGCATCACATTACACCACTGGTTGCAGCACAAAGGCAGATCGCGCCAAGAGTGTATCCATTTGCGGTAGGTGTTCCAAATAGTGGTTTCGGATGTAGGACGGATGATAAGTTCTTCTTCAAGCTTAGCAGCAGGGTCTACTACCACACCATCGCCGTCGGGATTAGCCTTTAAACGATAGTGTGTTACCACTGCACATTCCTTGGCAAATCCCTCTACGTGTTCAGCTTCCTTTGACAAGAAACTCTTTGGGATAAGCATAGGGAAATATACGTTTTGTACACCTGTTTCCTTGAAACGCATATCAAGTTCGTGCTGTATTGTTTCCCATATAGCATAACCATAAGGTTTGATAATCATACATCCACGAACATCAGACTGTTCTGCCAAATCGGCTTTAACCACGAGTTCGTTATACCAACGTGAGTAGTCTACACTACGCTTGGTAAGGTCTTTTAGTTCTTTTGCCATTGTATTTTTTTAGCTCATTAGGCATTGCTTGCATATGGTGCAAAACCACCTAAGTTTTTTATTGTTTTTATTGTATGGATGCAAATTTACAAATAAAACGTTAATCTCGTAAAGTTAGCATAATGCTTTTTGCTATTGATACTGAAAAGTAAAACTTTTGTTTGGTATTTTTTTAGTTATCACTATCTTTGCATAAGATAGGCTGCGGTTCGGCACAGCTAAAGCAAGCTTTGTTCTGCAACCGTTCTACTCTTTTTTGCCTAAAAGCACGTATTAAGAACAACAAAAAATACACTTATTATGAAAAAGATGAAACTTTCTGTATGCGCTGTAAGCGTAGCAATGCTGCTTAGCAGTTGTGGTGGTATGACAAACACTGCAAAAGGTGGTTTGATTGGTGGTGCAAGCGGTGGTGCCGTTGGTGCCTTGATTGGTCAGCTCATTGGCCATGGCAAGGGTGCTGCTATTGGTGCTGCTGTTGGTGCAGCCGTTGGTTCGGGTGCTGGTGTTATCATTGGCAACAAAATGGACAAGGCTAAGAAAGCTGCAGAAGCTGCCAACGCTAAGGCCGAAATCATCAAGGATGCTAATGGCACTGAGTATGTTAAGGCTACTTTCGATAGCGGTTTGCTCTTTACTACTGGTTCATCTAAGTTGAGCACATCTGCTGCTGCTGCAATCAATAAGTTTGTAAATCAGCTTACTGCCGAAGACAACACTTATGAACTTGCAATCTGTGGTTTCACCGACAACCAAGGTTGGAAGAATAGCACTGCTGAGCAAAGCAAGGCTAAGAACGTAGAACTTTCGCAGAGTCGTGCCAACGCTGTTCAGAGCCAAATTATTGGCGCTGGTTACCCATCAAGCCGCTTGGTTAGCGTTAAGGGGTATGGCGAAGAAAACCCTGTTGCCGACAATAGCACTGCTGCTGGTCAAAAGGAGAACCGCCGTGTTGAGGTTTACATCCTTCCAAGTAAGGACATGATCAACGCTGCAAATAGCGCTTCAAGCAAATAAAAACGTCTTACGTTAAAAGTTTAACGGAGAGCGTGCCATACGATATTTTGGCATGCTCTCCGCTTTTATTTTGTGAACTTTTATTGGCATTTTGCTTTGCTGAAATAGAAACGGAATGTTTAAGACATTAACATTAAAAGGCTATTTCCATATACTCAGGAGTTTAAGAATTTGATTTTTTCCTTTTTAGAATACAAGGATACGTATCCTTATGTTTTATAGCACTTTTGTAAGACAATTTGCAAAAGTGTCCTACTATCATCCATTCACAGTTCATTGAATATCAACAAATCAACGTATTTCCTCAAGAATATTAAAAAAATCGACCACAACAAAGCGTGGTCGATTTTTTTATTCGTGAGCATTAGGATTTCCAACTTTAGTAATTTATTCCACCCAATTTTTATCTCACATTGGGAGAAATTACGAACGTAAAGTCATGATCGGCATAAGGTATGCGATATTTAGGTAATGGCCATGATCCCCACGAATCAACACATCCTAATCCCATTTGCTTCTGTGCAATATGTACCACAGTAAAGTCACGTGGTGTGAGGTCGCCCGAGTGCATTTGCTGCGCCTCCTTCACTTCGCCTCCATCAAGGTCGGAGGTTAGATAGTTAATCGAAGTCATTTCGAGTGGTTCGGGAGCAGTAAAGGTGAGTCCTTGCATAGTTTCGGGGGCATATACGCTCCACCAACGTATGTCGGTTTTGTTTCCGCTTTCTTGTGGACGAATGTAGGGAGAATATTGGTCAGCAACTTTTTGGTTATAAATACCCAAGAAAGTTGATGTGTGACGATCTGCATAGTTTTCAATAGGACCGCGACCATAGTAATGAATAGCATTATAAGCCGAAGGCATTACCAACGTCATGCCAAAGCGTGGCATATCGGGCATAGCTTTCTTGCCAGCCTTAAGCGTCTGTTGCACAATCAACTTACCTTGTGGAGTGAGCGTGTAAGTAAGCGTAAGCTGCGCACCAATGGTAGGCATATCATACTTTGCCGTTACTTTTCTTGAAAAACCTTGTTGCTGCTCTTCAAAACTAGTAAGATTAAGTGTTGGCGACTTCCACACCTCAAGTTTTTTCTGTAGCGAAGCACCATAGTCATTGTCGGTAGGAGCACGCCAAAAGTCGGGTTTGAGCGAGTAGCCCTTTTCAAACATTGGTTTTCCTTCTACGTCAATATAGTCAATAAATCCCGTTTGCTTATTAAAAGTAACGTCTGTATGATTAGCCGATAATGTGAGACATGCCAATTGCTCTGTTTTGCTTACTGATGATATGGTAGCTTTCTTTTTTCCGCCAACCGAAAGCGTGTGTTTGGGCTGTGACGAAAGAAGTGAATTAACCGTAGGAAACGCGTATGATGTGAGCACAAACTCTTGACGAGCAGCTACATGACCGGCCTTAAGTAAGGGCTCATCGTGCTTTAATCGGTAGTCTAATTGCAACACATACTCGCCTACTCTGCCTATCTGTGGATAACCCTCGAGCGCAACTTTAGCATGCTGTTGCGGAGCAACAGAGAGGTCGGCCACTGTGCCAGCTGCCACTTGTTCTCCATCGCAAAGCAGTGTCCAATTGAGCGAAAGATTGTTGAGCGAGGTAAAGAAGTTCTCGTTGTATATATCCAGCACACCCTTAACCGAATCGGTTAGCGTAGACCATACATTTTGATAGAAATAGCGCACCTCGTCGGCATGAGGATGGGGTTGGCGGTCGGGATTGAAGAGACCATTGCAATTAAAGTTATGGTCGCTTGCTGGGTAACGACCAAAGTCGCCACCATAGGCATATATTTGTTTGCCCTGCTTGTTTTTACTCCGTAAGCCTTGGTCTACAAAGTCCCAAATAAATCCACCTTGGAACTTTGGGTATTTGCGAATGAGTTGCCAATACTCAGCAAAGCCTCCCTCAGAATTACCCATAGCATGTGCATACTCGCATAGTATAAGCGGACGGGTGATATCGGTGCGCTTGGCATAGGCTTCGCATTGAGCGTAAGGTAAATACATCTCGGCATACACGTCTGTGCCACGCTCTAACAACGCACGTTCGTACTGAACAGGGCGTGAGGGGTCGTATGCCTTAACCATATCGTATGCCTTCTCAAAGTTGGGGCCGTAGCCACCTTCATTGCCCAAACTCCATGTGACAACAGAGGGGTGATTTTTAAGTGTATGCGTATTGTTGATGTTGCGCTCAAGGTGAGTTTGCTCATAGCGGGGCACTTTGGCAAGCGTTTTATCACCATATCCCATGCCGTGCGTTTCGAGATTGGCCTCAGCCACTACGTAAATACCATACTTATCGCAAAGGTCATAAAAACGTGGATCGTTGGGGTAATGGCTAGTGCGTACCGCATTGATGTTATACTGCTTCATGATGCGAATGTCTTGAAGCATGCGGTCGGTCGAAACTACATAGCCGCCGTCAGGGTCCATCTCGTGACGATCTACACCCTTGATGAGCACGGGCTGCCCATTAACAAGAAACTGTGCATTCTTTATCTCAATCTTTCTGAAACCAACATGCTGCTCTATGCTTTCGACCACACTTGAGGCATCTAAAAGGTCAATGCGCAATTTATAAAGGTTGGGTGTTTCGGCAGTCCACTTCTTTGGATTGGGCACTGTCCATAGTACATTGTTGTCTGCTTGCAATGCAATGCGCTCTGTTTTTATGGTGTTTCCTTGCGCATCGGTCAGTGTGAGTTGAGCATGTTTGCCCTTGCATTGAACTGCATTCAAACGGATTTTAAGTGTGCCATTGGTGTAATTATCAACCAAATCGGGCGTAACAAAAACGTCCTCTATATGGCTCTTAGGGCGTGCATAGAGATATACTTCGCGTGCGATACCCGTGAGGCGCCAAAAGTCTTGATCTTCAAAGTAAGAGCCATCACACCATCGCATTACTTGCATGGCTATCAAGTTCTTTTTTCCTGCTATGAGATAAGGTGTGAGATTAAACTCTGCAGCCGACTTTGAGTCTTCGCTATAGCCCACAAACTTGCCATTGACCCACACACTGAGGTTGGATGTAGCACTACCTACATGTAAAAAAACTTGTTCACCATTCCAAGTTGAGGGGATTGTAACCTCTTTACGATATGAGCCCGTATAGTTGTTTTTTTCTTCAACATAGGGTGGATTGGGTGTGAATTGTGTGGCCCATGCATAGCCAATATTCTTGTAAATGGCATCGCCATGACCATTCAACTCAAAAAGTCCTGGAACGGGGAAATCCTCCCACGCATCGTCGTTGTAAGTGGGCAAAAAGAAGTCTTTAGGTGCATCATTATGGTTCTTTGCGAAAGAGAATTTCCACTTTCCTTCGAGCGACAAATAACGCGACGATTGCGCTTTATCGCCCTTTTGTGCCGCCTGAATATTTTCAAACGCAAAGAAGTCTGAATGGGGCGCAACCGTATTTACTCTATTAACCGATGGGTCAAGCCAATAGGGTGTTTTGGCATTTTGCGCCTGGCAGGTAACGAAACCCGCTGTTGCTATTATAGCTAACGATAGTACTTTGTTCATAAAGGTAATATTTTCAATAATCTGTACCGAAGATAAGCAAAATATTTGCATATCACCAAGTTTTACTGATTGTTTTTTAGCATTGCATAAGCTTTATATAATCCCAATTGTCCAGCCTTGCTAAAGTCGGCATTAGCTTTTTCCCTTTGCCCTTGCTGCTTGTAAATCAAACCACGATTATAATATGCTTCGGGCAAGCGAGCATCAACAGATAGGGCTTTTGTAAAGGCATCAAGAGCCAAAGCATTGGCATGCTGCTGAGCGTATAGGCAACCTTGATTGTAATAGGCGTATGCATTGTGTGGAGCAAGGTGTATGGCCTTATTTAAGTCTGAAAGTGCCAAAGCATAATGCGCTTTGCGCTGCTGGTCCGACAGTGATGTCGTAGTAGCACTACGCATAGACACAAGGCTTCGCATCATTAAGGCTACCACCGAAGTGCTATCGGTTTGAATGGCACAATTGGCCTCGTTAAGGGCCGATGTGTAGTCGTACTTAGCAAGCGATATAGCCGCTTTAAACAATGACATTTCAAGCTTTGAACATTTGCTTTCAACCCTTTGTAGGTTACGCTCATCGCTTTCGGCATTCTGCACTTGATTGTCTTCAGTCTCTGCCGTTAAGCCAAATATACGCATTGAAGTGTTGGCATGCTTATACTTGTTCATCTCCTCCATAAAACCTATAGCATGGTAGCCACGCACATATACATAATGAAAGGCTGGAGCATAAGGATGCATAAAGTCGTCGTTCACCTTTTCGTTTTGTACCTTACCATAGAGGGTTCCAAACAAGTTTCTAACCGTGTCGGGGTCTTCTTGTACCAATTGGTGATATTGGTCTAACTCATGTTCAGAGCGTAGTCTGACCTTGTTGGTTGCATATCGACGAGCCTTGCCAAAACTAATGTCAAGGTTGCGGCGCGCCACAATGGTTTCGTCGTTTTGCGCACCACGTATATCGCCTATTTTACGACGTAAATTTGCACGCTGCAAATAGCCATACATAAAGTGCGGATAGCTCTTAATAAGTTTAGTGTAATCAGCTATTGCTCCCTTATAATTGCCCACCTGAGTGCGAAGTTGTGCTCTGTTATAGATAGCCAAGGTGTTGTTTGGTTCAACTTGAATCACATAGTCAAAGTCTTGGATAGCACGATTTAAGTCGCCCACAAAAGAGCGCAGAAGTCCTCTATTGTAATGCGCAATAAAGTGGTTGGGCTGCAGCCTAATGGTTTCGTCGTAGTCGGCTATGGCAAGTCCAAAACGTCCCAAAGCATGACGAGCTTGGGCACGAGCTACATAGAGTTCAAAGTCGTTGGGCATAAGTTTGATAGCCTTAGATAAGCAACTATCTGCCTGTAAATAATGATTTTTACTCAATTCGTAGCGTCCCTTAAAACTCCAAGCACTGCCTTCATTAGGACTTTTAGCCAAGAGTTTATCTAACCACGATAGGGCATTAACCGTGTCTTTTTGCTCTAATAGGCTCTGCACCTTTACCATATAAGCACGCGTATAATTGGGCCATTTTTGCATCATCAAGGTTAGGTCGGAGTCGGCTTGCTGATAATCTTTTATTTGCAAATAGCATAGTGCACGGTTGTAACGTGAGCCTTGGTCGTTTGGCAAGTCGCGCAAAACGTGTGTATAATCTGCTATTGCTCCCTTAAAATTATCAGCATGTATGCGACATAAGCCACGTAATTGATATACCTCTGTGATAAACGGATTAAGCTCTATGCTTTTGTTACAATCAGCCTCAGCTCCGCTATAATCTTCGAGCGTAAACTTGGCATATGCTCTGTAATAATAAGGCGATGCCAAGTAAGGCTTGCTCTCTATGGCCTGGTTGAAATACTGTATAGCAGTGAGATAATCATCTACACTCAGTGCGTTACGCCCCATATTCGTTACCATCTCTGCATCTATCTGAGCTTGAACGGCATGAGGTATATGTATGAAAAGAAATAAAAAAACAATCATACGCAAACCGACATTACGCAGAATATCAGTTATACGTATGATTGTCTTTACTTGTCTACCCATTTGGCAAAACTTTTATCTGATAAGTAGCTACAAATAGATAGTCTACTTACTTTATCACATAATCTGTTTGTCTTAGTTGCCAATTATTGTTTGGCTTTTACTTAGGACACTTTACTTTATAAGCACAACGGAACTTTCCCTTAAGAAGTTGGGTAAGCTTTCCGCGTATCATTTGCTTTCTTAACGGAGAGATACGATCAATAAAGAGATGAGCATCAAGGTGGTCAAACTCATGTTGCATAACACGTGCAAGGAAACCATCTACCCATTCGTCGTGTTCATTGAAATCTTCGTCCATATACTTAACGTGGATGCGTGTGGCACGGCGCACAGGTTCGTTAATGCCAGGTAAACTCAAACAGCCCTCATCCATCAATTTTGTTTCGGTGTTGTCAAGTTCTATGATATGCGGATTGATATAGGCCTTGTTAAAGCCTTCATATTCAGGATAGTCGTCTTTCAAAACGTCGAGTGTTATTACAACAACACGAATAGCTTTGCCAATTTGAGGTGCAGCAAGTCCTACACCATCACTATGGTACATAGTCTCAAACATATCGGCAATCAGTTGCTTTAAATCAGGGTAATCAGGAGCGATATCAACCGACTCTTTGCGCAATACCGGCATGCCGTAAGTATAAATAGGAAGAATCATTTAATAGGATTTTATTAGAATAGTGAAGGATGATTTAAAATCTTTTTCCTTCCATATAGTTTTGTAAAATAATGCAAGCACTGATTTCGTCTACCAGTCCTTTATCGTTTTGTCGGCGCTTTTTACCTATGCCACTATCCATTATGGTTTGATGTGCCAAGACAGAAGTAAACCTTTCATCATAAAAATCAATAGGCACGTTGGGAATTACTTTCTTAAGCTTTTCGGCAAATACCAAAACACGCTTTTGATTTTCAGAAGGTTGACCATTGGGTTGTGTAGGAAGCCCTATTACAAAACGTTCTACAGGCTCTTTGCTTACATAATCCTTTAAGAACTTCATCAACTGAACCGTATCAACAGTTGTCAGCCCATTGGCTATAATTTGCGAAGGATCTGTCACAGCTATCCCTGTTCGTTTCTTGCCATAATCAATGGATAGTATGCGCATTTTTTACTAACTATTAAGATAAAAAGCAGAGAAATCGGAAACTACGTAAAGCATTGTATTTTGTGCTCTATAGTTTCCGATTTTTCTTTTTGTTTTATTCAATTATTTTATCATGTCACATCCCATATAAGGCTGCAATGCCTTAGGAATGCGAATGCCTTCGGGAGTTTGGAAATCTTCAAGCAAAGCTGCTACAATACGTGGAAGAGCAAGAGCCGAACCATTCAGTGTGTGGCAAAGATGGGTCTTTTTGTCTGCGCCACGATAGCGACATTGCAGGCGATTGGCTTGATAAGTATCGAAGTTTGATACCGAACTTACCTCCAACCAACGCTTTTGTGCTTCGCTATATACCTCAAAGTCATAGCAAATTGAAGAGGTGAAACTCATATCGCCACCACACAAACGAAGTATGCGGTAAGGAAGTTCGAGTTTTTGCAACAACCCTTCAACATGTGCCAACATCTCTTGGTGCGACTGCTCTGAATGTTCGGGAGTATCGATGCGAACAATTTCTATCTTTGAGAACTCGTGTAAGCGGTTCAATCCACGAACATCCTTGCCATAACTACCTGCCTCGCGACGGAAGCACTCAGTGTATGCACAGTTTTTGATAGGCAATTGGTCTTCGCGGAGAATTACATCACGATAGATATTGGTTACAGGAACCTCGGCTGTAGGAATGAGATACAAGTCGTCTACTTCGCAATGATACATCTGTCCTTCTTTGTCAGGAAGCTGACCTGTACCGAAACCAGAAGCCGCATTCACTACAGTTGGAGGCATAATTTCTGTATAACCAGCTTCGCGGGCTTGGTCAAGGAAAAAGTTAATCAATGCGCGTTGTAAACGTGCACCCTGACCTATATATACAGGGAAACCTGCACCTGAAATTTTCACACCAAGGTCAAAGTCAATAAGGTTATACTTCTTGGCTAACTCCCAATGTGGAAGTGCATCTTTAGGAAGTACTGTGTCGTGTCCACCTGTTTTTACAACCAAGTTATCTTCAGCACCTACACCTTCGGGTACAATGTCGTAAGGTACGTTAGGAATGGTATAAAGCAAGTTGCGCTTATCATCTTCAGCTTGTTTCATTACCTCCTCAAGTTCCTTGCTCTTTGTCTTAATATTAGCTACTTCATGCTTTGCAGCTTCGGCTTCTTCCTTTTTGCCTTCCTTCATCAAGCCACCAATGCTCTTTGAAAGCGTCTTAACCTTAGCATTCAAGCTATCCAATTCAGACTGAGCCTCTTTGCGTTTATTATCATAAGCAAGCACCTGCTCTATGGCTTCGCGTGCTCCTTTAAAGTGTTTCTTTTCAAGGCCGCGTATAACGGCTTCTTTGTCATCTGTGATTTGTTTAATAGTAAGCATAGCTTTCTTATTTTATTTTGCTTGCAAATGTAACAATTCTTTTTTGAATGTCATATGCTTTAACTTTACAAATATGTTCTGAGCTAAAATCATAGGCTAATTAATCAAAAAAATATGCAAGCATATGCACGCTAACGACCTATAAAAGGTTCGCTACATGTACATTCTTGCATATTTTTCGAGTAAATACACACTTGTGTATTTTATTAAGTAGGTGTTCAAAATTAATTGATATGAATTTGTGCATTGTTTTTGTCAGAAGCATAGGCTGAAGAGGAAGCGTAGCGGGCTACGTGACCTATAAAACCTATGGTTATGGCAGAAACAATGTGCTAAGGCATCAATTAATGTAGAGCATGATTATATAAATTAATTTTGAATACCTACTTATCAATAAGTATGTTTACATCATCACTTGATTTAACGAAAAGTTGCCCATTATCTTTGAGCGGTCCACATGTCCACGTATACCAGGGATAGAACCCGAAGATGTATACTGCCACATGATATAATCCTTTCCATCATCGAGTGTAGGAGAGTCACTACGATAACGAGCTATCATAAAGTGATAGTCTGAGAACTGACCTTGCAAATATCTATTATAAAAGTTATGATAGGTATAGAGCAAGGGCTTTTTGCCATAATAAGCTGTTACCTTTTCGATAAATGCTTTAAGATCAGCTATAAACACATCTTCGCTCACCGAGCCACGATGTTCTATGTCAATAATTGGCACAAGGTCTTGATCATCGGCTCTAACAACCGAAGTCATGTTATCAAATTGTCTTTGCCATTCAACATTAGGACGATAAAAATGATAGCTGCCCACACTTAATCCTACACGACGAGCTTCGGTAAGATTACGCTGATAAGTATCATCTACGAGCGAAGCGCCCTCGGTAGCTTTCAGATATACATAAGATATGGGAGTGCTATTAACTACCTCATCCCAATTAATGCTGCCTTGGTAGTGCGACACGTCAATACCCTCTTTATACTTTGAGTTGATGCGTGCGTTTGAATTATGTATAAACACTGCTGCTGCATGCATCAGTCTTTTTTCACCTAAGGATTTTTGGGGTAAAGCATCAGGTTCTGTTACGACATATTCTGCCGCTCCCTTGCGATCTTTTTTGTCTTTTTTATGGGCAAAAGATGCTGAAGGAACAAACATAAATGCAGCCAAAGCCAACGTTATGGTTTTGAGTATATTTCTATTAAAACGTGTATAAAAAGCGCAATTTTTCTCCATGTTGGCAAAGTTACTAAATTATTTAATGTCCGCCAAATGCGCATTTTATATTTTAATATAATTTATGCATTGACATACAGAAGTTTAACTTATGCAATGCGCAAGTAGAAACTGAAGCTATTGGAGTGGCAAAAGTTCACGGAAACGCATTTCGTACTGTTTTTTCTCTTCTTCTGTAAAGTTTTGCTCTTTCATCCATGCACAAAAAGCCTGTATAGCAAGTGTATGCATTTGAGCCTTACCTGCATTAACACCACTCAAGAATGGACGATTGGGCAAGTGAGTTCTATTAAAATTACCGTCTGCCATAAATAATACTTGGATAGATTTTATTTAAGCGCTTTGTTTGCAAAGCTATTATTGGTTTAAAGTGCCACAAAATTACATACATTTATATATTAAGGCATAAACTTTTCCATAAAAACTTTTGCCCTTATTGCAGTTTGCACTACCTTTGCATTAGATTGAATTACAACTTTAACATAAATAAGAAATCACTATGACTATTGAAACTTGCGACTTTAAAGGCAAGAAGGTGATTGTCCGTGTGGACTTTAATGTACCTCTTGATGAAAATGGTAAAATAACAGATGATACGCGTATTCGCGGTGCTCTTCCTACTCTTAAGAAGGTGCTTGCTGATGGTGGTTCACTCATCATCATGAGCCACATGGGTAAGCCTAAAGGCAAAGTTAATCCTAAGTTCTCTCTTGGTCAGATTGTAGATGCAGTTAGCGAAAAGCTTGGCGTAAAGGTTCAATTTGCTCCTGATTGCGCAAAGGCAGGTGATGCTGCTGCAGCTCTTAAGCCAGGCGAAGTACTTTTGCTTGAAAACCTCCGTTTCTATCCTGAAGAAGAAGGTAAGCCTGTAGGTATTGACAAGGAAGATCCTAAATACGACGAGGCTAAAAAGGCAATGAAAGAGAGCCAGAAGGAATTTGCTAAGACACTTGCTTCGTATGCAGACATTTACATCAACGATGCTTTTGGTACTGCACACCGCAAGCACGCTTCTACTGCTGTCATTGCTGACTACTTTGATGCAGACCACAAGATGCTCGGCTACTTGATGGAGAAAGAGGTTCAAGCTGTAGACAACGTGTTGAGCAACATTAAGCACCCATTCACAGCTATCATGGGTGGTTCTAAAGTTTCTACAAAGATTGGTATCATTGAGAACCTTTTGAGCAAGGTAGACAACCTTATTCTTTGTGGTGGTATGACTTACACTTTTGCAAAGGCACAAGGTGGTCATATTGGTAAGTCTATCTGCGAGGACGACAAACTTGATGTAGCACTCGACGTTATCAAGAAGGCTAAAGAAAACGGTGTAAACTTGGTTCTTGGCACAGACTGCATCGCAGGTGACGACTTCTCTAACGACTGCAACACACAAGTATGCCCCGCTAACGCTATCCCCGATGGTTGGGAAGGTTTGGATGCAGGTCCCGAAACTCGCAAGGCTTTCGCTGCTGCTATTGAAGGTGCAAAGACTATTCTTTGGAATGGTCCTGCTGGTGTATTTGAATTTGACAACTTTGCTGGTGGCTCAAAGGCTATCGCTGAAGCTATTGCTAAGGCAACTGCTAATGGTGCATTCTCACTCATTGGTGGTGGCGACTCTGTAGCTTGCATCAACAAGTTTGGCATGGCAGATAAGGTATCTTACATCTCAACTGGTGGTGGTGCTTTGCTCGAAGCTATCGAAGGTAAAGTTCTTCCTGGTATCGCTGCAATCAAAGGCTAATTTTAAACTTTGATTTTAAGCATTCTGAATGTTCTACTAAGCCTACAACGCTTTGACAAGAGCATTTACGATATACCAATAAGCAAAAGAGTTTAGAGGTTTAAAAGAGGCATTCAATGTCCTTCTAAACTTCTAAACTCTTTATTTTTTAGTAACAGAAGGTTAATGAAAATAAATTCTTTCACAGCATTCCTTGCTTTGTGCTTTTTAATGTCTCTGTCCCTATCATCTTGTAAGAAAGAGAAGAACGAGCAGCCCCTTAACTTTGGCACAGAGCGATATGATTCTACCGCACTTCATGTGGCCTTAGTGCCCAACCGCGATTGCTTGCCCATTTACTATGCAGAGCGAACAGGCATTTATGACTCATTAGGATTAAACGTGCAAATTGCATCCTATGGCTCACAAATGGATTGTGACACAACGCTCATGGGCAACATTGCAGATGGAGGATGGTGTGACAAAATACGAAAAACTTCGTATGGCAAACGCATGTCTCACCTTGAAACGATGTGGGAAGGATCGCAAAGATGGGAAGTTTTTACGAGCAAAGCATTGCGCATTCGTAAAGTTTCATCTCTCGTAGGACATACCATTGGCATAGCCCGAAGTTCTGCCGAAAACGAGTATTTGCATCTCTTATTAAAAGCTGAAAAGGTCAATGCCGACAACATATATTATCCGCAAATCAACAACCTAAAGATGCGTGCACAAATGCTTACTGGCGACCAAATAGACGCTGCCGTTATTACGTGGCCTTACACCTCTTTGGCTCGTTCTGAAGGACATCCTTGCATTGCAGCCCAACGCTTTGCCAACAAGTATGAATGCTTTGTAATGAACAGCAAGCACCTAACTAATGTGCGCAAAAAACAATGGAAGCTATTTGAGAAAGGAAGGCGCATGGCGCTCGATTCCATACGAATTAAAGGCCCGTCAGCCTACTCTATCATCTTACAAAAAGATTATGGACTGCCCAAAGAAGTGGCTGATACCATTAAATTTTAGCCCCCCTCAAGTTCTATCTCAACATTAAGCACTGTTCTATTTTATATATAGCGCATTGTTAATATCGTTAAAATCAATAGCCCTTCACTTATGGAAAATCAGACATACAAATATCTCTATAAGGATGTTATAAAAGCTCTTAAGGATAACCATCTACTGCTGGCATTGCAATCAATTCAAGGCATGGCCACCACCGTAAAGTCGTGGATAGCTAAAGATGAAATCGACAATATCATAGACTCTTACCATATTCTGCTATCTTATTTTACGAATGGTACCAACGACCCTGAGCGCAACAAACTCTACAAAAAGTTTTATTGTCGTACATATGAATTAGCAGAAATATTGCTTCGCGAAGGGGATTTGAATGACGAAGCATCTTACTATTCTACTACCCTCAAAACATTGCGCAGCATGAAAGGTGGCCAATTTATGCTTAGCGAGATACTTGTGCCTGCAACACCACTACGCGATGTGTTTGATGCCATTTGGACGTCGGGGGCATGGACTATTGACGACCTAAGTGCAATATACAACTACATGACAGATGGCGACGTCGGCGACGAAGCTAAATGCTTGGTGCTGAGTGCTACCACGCTTGCTGCCACTCGTTACTACGATATAGCCAAGGTGAAACTGCTACTTGACCAAGTGCTCTCTGACAACATAAAGCTTAGAGTACGCGCCATTACGGGGCTTATTTTTGTTACAGCTCGTTACCCCGAACGACTAATGCTCTACCCACAAGCCGAAGCACAACTCAGCCTAACCATTGACAGCCAAAACTTTGAAGCAGATTTTTCAACCCTTCAGTTACAACTATTTGTTAGTTTAGAAACTAAACGATTTGAGCGTAAACTTGAAGACAAAATCATACCACAAATGATGAAGCACATTGATACATTGCGTATTGACTCATCATTGGGTATGGGTAATCACGACAAACTCACAGATAAAGATCTTAATCCCGAATGGCGTGAACAGCTATTTACACCCGAGATGGAAAAGTTTGTTCAAGAATACACCAACTTGCAACTTAGTGGTGCAGATGTGTATATGAGTTCATTTAAAATGCTTAAAAACCGCTTTCCATTCTTCAATGTTCCTGCAAACTGGTTTTACCCATTTACATACAATCACCCCGACATTCCACAACAACACAAAGATAATAAATTACTTAAGGCGCTATTATCAAACGTGGCATTGTGCGATTCAGACAAATATTCAATGTGCTTAATGTTTAGTCAGTCGGGCATATCAACCAAGCTGATGGAGAATGGTAAATTAGAAAGCATCATCCCCGACCAAATGCCCACCAATGCTATTCCAAAAGGAGATAAAGAGCTATTTGCAGAAGAGATGCGGTCGTACATTCAATGCTTTTACCGATTTAGCAATCTGTTTGCGCATCGCGAAGCATTTGTCAATCCTTTTCAAGAAAACCTGTTTTTGTTTGATTATAAAGACTTTGCAAGTTTGCTTAAAAACAGAGCAAACATTCTCAGCATGGCCAACAAACTATTCAAAACAAAGGTTTACGACATTGCACAAAAGCTATTTGCCATTATAGCACAAGACGAACAAGAAAGCAGCATCTACCAAAAATTAGGCTATTGCTACGAGATATTTGAAAACTTTGACGATGCCTACAATTGCTACGACAAAGCCAATATCCTACAACCTCATGTTGCATGGACCTTACAGCGTTTGGCCGCATGTGCTTGCCGACTCGAACGTTATGACAAGGCATTACTATGCTACAACGAATTAGCAGAAACCAACGCCGAAGATAGTGCCATCGCCCTACGACAAGCTGAATGCCTCATACATCTTAAAAGATACAATGAGGCCTTTCAGTTTCTGTTCAAAGCCAACTATCTTTCGCCCGAGTCGCGCAATTCTGAGCGTGCTTTAGCTTGGTGTTCGCTATTGACAAAAAAGTATGAGCAAGCCGAAAAGTACTATCTACGCATTCTTGCCTCACACCCCACACCAACCGACTATCTAAACGCTGGACACGCTGCATGGCTATTGGGCAACTTTAGCGAGGCCATCAGCAGATACAAAAAGAGTCTGCCAAAGGACAACCCGTCTAACTTTTTAGGAACTGACACTGCTATGCTTAAAGAGGCCGGACTTAGCGACGACGACATTGCACTAATGACCGATGCCGTGCTATCAAGCCTATAAGTAGGTATTCAAAATTAATTTAGGCAATCATGTCCTACATTAATTGATATGCCTTAGCACATTGTTTCCGCCAGAACCACAGGCTTCATCGGTCACGTAGCCCGCTACGCTCCCTTTTCAGCCTATGCTTCTGACAAAAACAATGCACAAATTCATATCAATTAATTTTGAATACCTACTTAAGTAAATATGCCAAACTAAATTAGCATTATACAAAATGAAACATATAAGAACTTTTACTTTTACCCTCTTTGCTGCTCTATCATTAAGCGGTATGGCACAAGATTGCAACAAAATTGCAGACTACTTTAAGCAAACCTTGCAAGGCCATCTTCCGCAAGAAACCTTTGATAAGCGCGTATCTATCAAGAAGATAAACGAGGTTCAATCGTTGGTATGGAAAGCATGGAAACAAGCCAATAACCAACTGCAAGAGCCACATCTTTTGCCCATCGACAGCATAGGCAAACTTAAAGGGGCATGGCAACTTCCCGACTCACTTGAGCCACATGCCACCATGCCATTTTATTATGGATGCAAGGGTGAAAAGCCTCAAAGTGGCTACCCATTCTTTTTGTACCTGCATGGTTCTGGTCCCAAACAACATGAATGGCAAACGGGATTAGCACTTGCACAACGCTTTAAGGATGCACCATCGGTTTATTTCATTCCACAAATACCCCATGAGGGCGAATGGTACAGATGGTGGCAAAAGAGCAAGCAATTTGCATGGCAACGCCTACTCCGCCAACTGATGCTAAACGACTCTATCGACGCCAACAAGCTCTACGTTTTTGGCATTTCAGAAGGAGGATATGGCTCACAACGCTTGGCCTCATTTTATGCCGACTATTGGGCTGCAGCAGGACCTATGGCTGGCGGAGAGCCACTTAAGAACGCACCTGCCGAAAACCTTGAAAACATAGGTTTCTCGTTCAGAACAGGTGCCGACGACAATGGGTTTTATCGCAACAAACTTACACAATACACCAAAGATGCACTTGATAGTTTAGAAACGCTCAACCCAAGTGGATTTCGACACAAAGTGGAGTTAATCCCTAATCGTCAGCATTTTATAGACTACTCTCCCACCACTCCATGGCTATTGCTCTTTAAGCGCAATGCCACCCCAAAACATTTTATTTGGGAGGATTTTGATATGGACGGCCTACACCGTACGGGCTTCTACAATCTACGCATAGACAAAAGACCATGCGACTCTCTACGTACACGATACGAGGTGAACATCAACGACAATAACAGGATAGACATTGTAATTGAAAATGTGCATTACACCACTATTGAGCGCGACCCCATGTATGGCATAGAACTTAAGTTTAAACGTACATACACCCCATCGAGCAACGGCGAAATCACACTATTCTTAAACAATGAACTCGTTGATTTATCACGCCCTGTATACATCACCATCAATGGCAAACGTGCTTTCAATAGTGTGAGCAAGCCCAATCTAAAAAGCATGATACATGCCGTATCTACTTTCTATGACCGCGAAAGGATATTCGCCAGTGAAGTAAAATTGAAGTATTAAGCACACCTACTCAAAACGTAAGGGTGGTTCTAAAAATTCTCAACCTGAATTTTCAGAACCACCCTTTTATTGCGTCCTATTACTGTTTTTTTTAATATAAGTTGCCAATAAGCAACCCACGCTTTTTTGCTTACAATGCAAGGTCAAAGAAATGCACTGTATCATCATCTACCACATAATTGCCTGGCCACAACTTAAACTCTCCGCTAAGATGAGTGGCCTCAGCAGCTACGTTTACAGCCTTAACAACCAATGTCAATTCGCCATTAGCCTCAAGATTTGGTATCACAACACGACCACTCATATTATTGGTATCAGTACCAAACAGTTGATCGTAAGTGTTGCCTAAATTGTCACGAACATTCTGCCAACGCTCCCCCATAACTACAAAGTTACACAAATCCTTGCCCGTATTGTTTTTCAATTTAAAGTACAGATACACATCGTTTGTATTAGCATCACGCTGAGCTTTAACAAAGGTATATGCCAATTCGCGGTCGTTGGTTTGAACGCCGTTACTTAAAACGCGGTGGTCGGTTATGCTGAGCTTATCAAGCGCAATACCACTCATGTTAGTCATGCCAAGTGTTTTCGAAATAGTTTGAACGTAAAGCCACACATACTTTGCAGTATTTGTTGCATCAAAACCTGTTATGCGCAAAGTCAGTTTGATGCTTTCGTTCGCTTTCATTGTTACTTTGGAAAGCATACCTTGAAAATCGCCATCGTTTATAGCAAATTGCATATTGATATGCAAATCGTTGTTTAAATCGTCATGTGAAAAACCTATATCATTAGCGGCATCAGGAGCGAAAGAAAGGTCATCCACATCCTTACCCGATTTGTTAGTTACTGTCAGATCTGCAATAAGCACACTACCCACGCGCTCACATCCATCAACAGTCACACTGAAATTCTTTGGAAAATTGTTGTCCCAATCGCTATCATCGTTGTCACACGAAACGAAAGCGCACATCATTAACAAGGTGGCAAAGAACATTGCCATGTGTTTAATTGTTTTCATAACTCTTTTTTGTGTTAGCTTGCAAGACCTTTTTTACAACATACGCTGCAAACATAATGCCTTACAAATGATTTATAAAGTTGATATTGTAAATAAGTATGTGGACAAATTTAAATTAGAGAATATGAGTATTTCACAAATAGATCT
>ERZ808240.1661-NODE-1661-length-26863-cov-5.234967_pt1 | contig 26863 bp, 29 predicted proteins | sample MGYA00521084_ERZ808240 | MGnify/ENA primary metagenome ERZ808240 (study PRJEB31516, sample SAMN03275571) | gut metagenome | biome: mammalia-associated habitat; material: feces | host: Papio cynocephalus | place: Kenya | collected 2012-08-06 ... | reverse complement strand
TCCCCCTATGGTAACAGTGTTTTATTTCACTGTCTCCCATAGGGGGAGCATATCAAAATTTGGGACCTGCGCCCTTTCGTTAGACAGCGGAGCGGGGCTCGTTTGAATGATTTAGGACGCTTCTTCAAACTGGCTGTTATAGAGATCGGCATAGAAGCCGCCGCGCTGCATGAGCTCGTCGTGCGTGCCGCTCTCGACCACGTCGCCGTCGCGCAGGACGAGAATTTTATCTGCGTTTTTGATCGTAGACAGGCGGTGTGCGATCACAAAGCTGGTGCGCCCCTTCGTAAGCTCGTCCATGGCCCGCTGGATCAGCAGCTCCGTGCGGGTATCGACCGAGGAGGTCGCCTCGTCCAGAATGAGCATGGGCGCGTTTTGCAGCATGGCGCGGGCGATGGTGAGAAGCTGCTTCTGTCCGGCGGAGATACCGGCGCTTTCGGAAAGCACGGTATCGAACCCCTGCGGCAGCGAATGGATGAGCTTGTCGAGTCCGCAAGCGCGGCAGACCGTTTCGAGCTGCTCGTCGGTGATGCCCTCCATGTTATACACAAGATTTTCCCGCACCGTTCCCTCAAAGAGCCAGGTGTCCTGTAAAACCATGCTGAAAAGATCGTGCACATCCTCCCGGCGCATATCGGAGATGGGCACGCCGTCGATCGTGATGGATCCGCTGTTGATCTCAAAGAAGCGCATGAGCAGATTGACAATCGTGGTCTTGCCCGCGCCGGTCGGGCCGACGATGGCGACCTTTTGTCCGGGGAGCACCTCGGCGGAAAAGTCCTGGATGATGATCTTGTCCGGATTGTTCGGATAGCTGAAGCGGACATGGTCAAAGCAGACCTTGCCGCGCACATCGGTGAGTTTCGCGGTCTTTTCGCTCTCGTCGGGCATCTCTTCGCTTTCGAGAAAATCGAAAATGCGGTGCGCGGAGGCGGAGGCGGTCTGCATGTTCGTCATGCCCTGCGCCATCTGCGTCAGCGGCGAGGTGAAGAGCCGGACGTACAAAATGAAGGAGACGATCACGCCGAACTCGATCGTGCCGTTCATCGCAAGGATCGAGCCAAGAACGCACACCGCAACATAGGCGATATTGCCGACGATGTTCATAAGAGGCTGCATCATGCCGGAGAGAAACTGCGATTTCCAGTTCGCATCGTAAACGGCGGCGTTGAGCGTATCGAACTGCGCGCCGATCTTCCGCCCGGCGCGGCTGAGCCGCACGACCTCATGCCCGGAGTACATTTCCTCCACATACCCGTTCAGCTCACCGAGACTTTTCTGCCGCGCAGCAAAATACCGCTGCGATTTGGACAGAATGAGCACCGTCAGCAGCATGCCGAGGATCGTCACGCCGATGGAGACGAGCGCGAGCCGCCACTCGGTGACGAACATCATAATAAGGCAGCCGACGAACTGCGTGGCCGCGCTGATGATCGTGGGAAGACTGTTCGTGAGTCCCTGCTGCAGGGTGGAAACGTCGTTCGTGATGCGGCTGAGAATGTCGCCCTGCGAGGTTGTGCCGAAATATTTCTGCGGCACGCGGTTGATCTTGGCCGAAAGCTCGCCGCGCATGCGGTAAGACATTTTCAGCGTGACAACAGACATCGTGTAGTGCTGGATAAAGCTGAAGAGTGCGCTGAGCGCATAGATGACGGCAAGAAAAATGCCGACTTTGGCAATTGCTGCAAGGTCGATATTCCCGGTAAGACCGTCCGACATCAGCGTGGCGATCCGGCCAATCTGATTCGGCCCGAGGATCGTCATCACCGCGCTGAGCGCGGCGAGGATCAGCGCCATAATAATGACGCCCATGCTCGAACGCATATAGTCCGTAAGGCGCGGTACCGCGGAGCGGATGCTGTTTGCTTTATTGGTTCGTTTCATTTCCGTCCCTCCTTACGCGAGCTCCGCGGCACTCAGCTGCGATGTTGCGATCTCGCGGTACACCTTGCAGAAGCGCATAAGCTCTTCGTGCGTTCCCATGCCGGCGATCCCGCCGCGGTCGAGAACGAGGATCTTTTCCGCGTGGCGGATCGTGCTGATGCGCTGGGCGACGATGATCTTTGTCACGTCGTGCAGTTCGCGGTTCAGACCCTCGCGCAGCTTTGCATCCGTCCGGTAATCGAGTGCCGAGAACGAATCGTCAAAGACCAGGATCTCCGGCTTTCGCGCCAGCGCGCGGGCGATGGAAAGGCGCTGCTTCTGCCCGCCGGACACGTTGCGGCCGAGCTGCTCGATCTCGTAGTCTGTGCCCTCCGGCAGCTTATCCACAAATTCCTTTGCCTGCGAAAGCTCGATGGCGCGGTCAAGGTTTTCGCTGTCGCTTCCGGCGGCGCTCTCACCGAAGAGAACATTGTCGCGCACCGTTCCTGAGAAGAGAACGGCCTTCTGCGTGACGTAGCCGAGCTTATCGTAAAGCGCATCGAAGGAATAGTCCTTCACATTCACGCCGTCGATGAGCACCTCGCCCTCCGTCGCGTCGTAAAAGCGGGGGATGAGCTGGACGAGCGTCGTCTTGCCGCTGCCGGTCGCGCCGATGATGGCGAGCGTTTCGCCGCGGTTCACCTTGAAATCAATGTTTGTCAGCGCGTCTCCGGAGGCGTGGGGGTAGCGGAACGAAACGTTCCGGAACTCCACCGTCCCGGTCTCCGTGCCGGTTTGTACGCTGCCCTCGCGGATGGAGGCTTTGCGGTCGAGCACTTCGTTGATGCGCTCCGCGGACACCTGCGCCTGCGGGAGCAGCATGAAGATCATGGCGAGCATCATAAATGACATGACGATGTATGTCGCATACGTGCTGAATACGAGCACTTCGCTGAACATGGTGAGACGCGCGGTCATATCCGTCACGGCAATGCTGTTCACGAGCGCGGCGCCGACCCAGTAGATCGCAAGCGCCAGACCGTTCATCCCGAGCGACATCGACGGCTGCACCAGCGCGAACAACTTCTGGTTTTTCATCTGCAGCTCCATCATGCCGCGGCTGGGGCCGTCAAACTTTTCGTTCTGAAACTCCTCCGCGTTGAAGGCATGCACCACGTTGATACCGGTCAGATTTTCGCGCGCCACACGGTTGATCTTGTCCGTCATTTTCTGCACAAGACGGAAACGGGGAATGCACGAGCCCATAATAAGCAGCACCGTTGTGAAAAGCACAACAACGAACGCCGCGGTCACGGCGGACAGCTCCCAGCTCTTGCCGAGAATCTTGATGATCGCCCACACCGCCATGATGGGGGCCTTGATCATCATCTGGAGCCCCATGGCGATGATCATCTGAATTTGGGTAATGTCGTTTGTCGTGCGGGTGATGAGACTCGGGATGGAAAAGTCCTGCATTTCCTCGCTGCCGATGTCCATCACGTGGCGGAACAGCTTTTCACGCACCGCAAAGCTGAACCCGGACGCTGTTTTCGCGGCGAGAAAACCGCACGCGATCGCAAGCACCGCGCTCGCCGCCGTGCAGCCGAGCATATTGAGCCCGACATTGGCAATATCCGCCGTTGTGCCGGACGTTTTGATCAGCATCGTGAGCTCCGTCATATAGTCCGGCAGACGAAGATCAAAATAGATCTGCACCACGACGAACACCAGACAGAGCAGCGCCATCTCCTTTTCTTTCCGGCGCATGTTTTTCAATAGTTTCAGCATATTAACTCCTGTTCTCCGGGGAAAGCCCGTTTTTGCGTATGTCCTCTATGTTGTCGCCTATTGCCGCGAGACAGCTGTGGAGCACGGCAATGTCCGCCTCCGACAGCCCGGCGACCAGCTTCTGCGCGAATGCCTTTTGCAGTTCGCGCCCCCGCTCAATGACCTCCGCCGCCGCGTCCGTGCAGACGAGCCGCGTTTTCCGGCGGTCGCCGGGGACCTCCTGCCGCGAGAGAAACCCCTCGTTCACGAGCCGGTCCACATGGACGGACACAATGCCGGACTTGAAGCCGCGGCACTGGCAGACGTCCTTTGCCGTACCGCTCTCGGGGTTGTTGGCAAAAAACATCAGAATATCGACCGCCATCGGCGGCAGACCGGTATCCCGGCAGACCGGCTGCAATGCCGCGTGGTAGGCTTCAATAAACCGATTTGCGTTGCGGAACATCTGCGAAGCGGTGAAGTTCTGCTCGGTCATAAAACCCTCCAAGAATAGAAACTCTAATATTAGAATATATGTGATTATAGTCCGCCCCAAACCGGATGTCAACCGACGTAGCGTAAACAATTTATGAACGATCCGATGCAGGGCCTTTCACAGAAAAAGGAAAAGAGGCACCATATCGATGCCTCTTCTCCATAAAAATTTATTTTGTACAGCAGAAGTAGACCATCGACCCGTCAACGTGAAGGTCGATTTCCTTATACATTTTCCGCAGAGTGGCTCTCAGCTCTTCCTCCGTCTGGAACGGCGGGGTGAACCAGCCTTTCTTTGCAAGGATGTTTTTCACGAGCCAGTCGGTGATCCCGGCTTTGCCCTTTATGTAAAAACAGGCGATAAATCTGCCGCCGGGCTTCAAAACACGCCATGTTTCCCGAAAAGCCTTTTCCTTATCGGGGAAAGCGTGGAAACCGTTCATGCTGACAACGATATCAAAGGATCCGTCGTCCATCGGCAGATCCCCCACGTCGCCCTGCATGCACTTGATATGCGCCTGACCGCATAGCCTTTTCTCGGCTTGTTCGAGCATGTCCGGGCTGTAATCGAGACACGGGATGCGGGCATTTTTCAGGGAGGCCCATTTGTGCTCCGTGAACACGGCCGTTCCGACCGGGACATCCAGAAGCTCTCCGGAAAAATCGTCGGGGATATAGGCTAAGACATTCCGCGCGATGACCTTGTCATCCGTACCGCTCCAAAAGAGCTTGATATACAGTCGGCTGAAAACATTCCCCTGCGTGAGAACATCGTCGTATATGTCCCTGGATGCTTCATAAGCGTTTTGTATTTTATCTGCCATGTGGTTCACCCCGTAGATTTGGTTGTCTGTTGTTCATTATATCATTCAGGAAGGCACCGGACAAGGAATAACGGGAAAAATCCGCGGCAGTTCCCCCCGGTTGCTCCGACACAGGAGGCGAGGAGAGTTGACCTGCGCTGCGGCGCAGGCCTGCCTCGCGGCTCTGGAGCGCCCCCGGCGCTCCATTCACTGCCGCTCGGGTTCAACTCTCCTGCAATAAAAACAGGAAAGACACCACGAAGGTGCCTTTCCTGTTCTTGGTGGAGGCGAGGAGAGTTGAACTCCTGTCCGAAAACGCTTCAAAGGGAACTTCTCCGGGCGCAGACGCTTGTTTTGGGATTCCGCATCCCTGTTTCCCTCATCACCGGCCAAACGTCAAGACGGCAAGTCAGGTAGCTTCATTATGCATGGCGCGCTCAAAGCTTTGCGCGCTCACGTCCGCCTCTCATCGACGCCCCGCTTCCGGGCCGAGGCACTCCCGGAGGGGACGGGTCACGGCTTAAGCCGCGGCCAGAGCAACGTTATCGTTGTTCTTTAATTTATAATTGCCCATTTTAAGGATGGTAGGCGCATCCGCCCGCTATTCCAATCTCCGCATCCCCGTCGAAACCGTGACGCCCCCCTAAGTTGCCGCCGCTTCTGCGGAAACGGCAGAGTCGCCTTTGGCGAGGCAACTTCAAGGGGGAACCGTGTTCCCCCTTGAGGACCCCTTCTTTTTGGAATAAGGAAGAAGTTTGAATAAATATCTCCTTAATTTCCTTATTCTTTGGGACAAGGAAGATTCAGAAAATCTCTTCCTGTATCTTTTTATCTTTTCTTCGGCTCGGGGTATTCCTCGCCGAAGGTCTCCACGGTGACCTTTTTCATGACCTGCGGCTCCATGGGACGGTCGTTGCGGTCGGTGCGCGTGCCGGCGATCTGGTCAACGACCTCGATGCCCTCGGTGACGGCGCCGAACGCGGCGTACTGCCCATCAAGGTGCGGGGCGTCCTCATGCATGATGAAGAACTGGCTCCCGGCACTGTTGGGGTACATGGAACGGGCCATGCTCAAGACGCCGCGCTTATGCTTGAGATCGTTCTTAAAGCCGTTGCCGCGGAACTCGCCGTAAATGTGGTAGCCGGGGCCGCCCATGCCGGTGCCTTCCGGATCGCCGCCCTGGATCATAAAACCGGGGATGACGCGGTGGAAGATCAGCCCGTCATAAAAGCCCTTGTTGATGAGAGAGATGAAGTTGCGAACGCTCTCCGGCGCGATCTCGGGGTAAAGCTCGGCTTTGATAACGCCGCCGTTTTCCATTTCGATGGTCACAACAGGATTCATTCTTTGAAATTCCTTTCTTTCATGGCGCGGTCCATATCGCGCTTCGCGTTGCGCTCGGCGTCTGAATCGCGCTTGTCGTACAGCTTTTTGCCCTTGCAGAGGCCAAGCTCCACTTTGACGCGGCTGTCTTTGAAGTACAGCGAGAGCGGCACGAGCGCCACGCCGTCCTGCGCTACGCGCTCGCCGAGCTTGCGGATCTCCCGCTTGTGCATCAGCAGCCGCCGGATGCGCACCGGGTCGCGGTTGAAGATGTTGCCCTTTTCGTAAGGGCTCACATGCATCCCCCGCACGAAAAGCTCACCTTCCCGGATCGTGCAGTAACTGTCCTTCAGATTCACCTGCCCGGCACGGATGGATTTTACCTCCGTTCCGAACAGCTCAATGCCCGCTTCAAAGCGTTCCAGCACAAAGTAGTCGTGGAACGCCTTGCGGTTGGAAGCGATCTCCTTGACCCCTTCTTTTTTCGGCATGGCCTTCCACCTCCTCCGCCTTACAGTAAAAGTATTATACCATACCTGTCAAGAGCGAAAAAGAGAGAATTTCACCGTCCGTGCGCGGCGAGCCGGGAGAGCGCCTCGCGCGAGAGGTAAACGCCGCTTGCCGGGCGCGCGAGCAGCAGGCTTTCCTCCCGCCCGGCGATGATCTCGATCTCCAGCGCGCCCCAGTCTGCTTCGCCGAGCGCGGCGAACACGAGCCTTTTGGCGTCCGAAAGGTCCGGGTGCCCCGGCACGCGCAGCGCGAGCGCCTGGGCGCTTTTCGCGTTTTTCTGCATAAACAGCCTCCCAAAGAAAGTTTTTCTCCATTATACGCCCCCCTTTCGCCGATAAACAGTGAAAAAAGCTGGAAAAGCCGGGAGAGGCGTGGTAAAATGTCTTGCTATGAAGTCAGTCCGCGCCGCGGAAAGGAGAGCATTTATGGACTATACGGAGAAAAAGCTGCGCCGCCTCAACACCTATGAGGGGATCATCATCAACGTCGGGCTTGATCGCGTGCGCCTGCCGGACGGCTCGGAGTCGTTCCGCGAGATCGTGGAGCACCCGGGCGGGGCGTGCATCCTCCCCGTGGACGGCGAGGGCAACGCCTACTGCGTGCGCCAGTACCGCTATCCCATCGGCGAGCACCTGCTCGAAGCGCCCGCCGGCAAGCTCGAGCGCGGGGAGGACCCGCTCGTATGCGCGGTGCGCGAGCTCGGCGAGGAGACCGGCTTCACCGCCGGACGCATCGTGCCGCTTGGCGCGTATCATTCCTCTCCCGGCTTTTCGAGCGAGCGGCTGTACATCTATCTTGCGCTCGATCTCTCCCGCGGCGAGGCGCATCCCGACGAGGGCGAGTTCCTCGATCTTGTAAAGCTCCCGTTTTCGGAGCTGCTCGCCATGGTAAAGCGCGGCGAGATCTCCGACGGAAAGACCGCCATCGCGGTGCTGCGGGCGGAGCATATCCTCGCCGAAGGCTGATACTTGCGTTTTTCCCCGCGCTATGGTAAAATCGCCATGTATCTGTGGGAACAGGAAGACCCGAGCCCCGGATGCGTGTCAGGAGGAGTCAACACTTGGAAAGATATAGAATCAGAGGCGGCAACCGTCTGCACGGCGAAGTAGAGATCAGCGGCGCGAAGAACGCGGCGGTAGCCATCATTCCGGCGGCGCTCATGGTAAACGGCAAATGCCGCATCGAAAACCTGCCCCAGATCAGCGACACCGAGGCGTTGCTGCTCATTCTCGAATCGCTCGGCGCGAAGGTCGAGCGGATCGACCGCTCCACCGTGGAGATCGACGCGGCGAACGCCACCTGGATGGGCGCGGACTATGACCGCATGCGCAAGATCCGCGCGTCGTACTATTTTGTCGGCTCGATGCTTGGCCGGTTCGGCATTGCCCGCACGACGATGCCGGGCGGCTGCAACTTCGGCGTCCGGCCGATCGACCAGCACGTCAAAGGTATGAACGCTCTCGGCGCAGAGGTCGATATTTCCGATTTCATCACCGCGCACGTCCCCGGCGGACGGCTGCGCGGCGCGAGCATATATCTCGATAAGGTCTCCGTCGGCGCGACGATGAACATTATGATCGCCGCCGTGCTCGCCGAGGGACGCACGATCATCGAAAACGCGGCGCGCGAGCCGCACATCGTTGATCTTGCGAACTTCCTCAACTCCATGGGCGCGGACGTGCGCGGCGCCGGTACGGACACCATCAAGGTCAACGGCGTGGAGCAGCTCCACGGCGGCACCTACACCATCATTCCCGACCAGATCGAGGCCGGCACCTACATGGCCGCCACCGCCGCCGCTGGGGGAGAAGTCCTGATCAAAAACGTCATCCCCAAGCATCTCGACTGCATCACCGCGAAGCTCCGCGAAATGGGCGTCACGGTGGAGGAATACGGCGAATCCGTCCTTGTCCGCTCGACGGGGCGTCTCCGCCGCGCCAACGTCAAGACCCAGCCGTACCCCGGCTTTCCGACCGATATGCAGCCGCAGATCGGCGTGGCGCTCGCGGTGGCGGAGGGGACGAGCGTCATCACCGAGAGCGTTTGGGACCACCGGTATAAATACATCAACGAGCTGCGCAAAATGGGCGCGGCCGTGACCGTGGACGGTCGCGTGGCGGTCGTCGAAGGCGTGGAAACGCTGCGCGGCGCTTCCGTGGACGCGTGCGATCTGCGCGCGGGCGCGGCGATGGTCATCGCCGGTCTCTGCGCCAGGGGCGTAACACTCGTGGAGGATATCCAGTTCATCGAGCGCGGCTATGAGAACTTCGTCGGCAAGCTGCGTCTTCTCGGCGCGGACATCCGCATCATCAACGAGGAGCCCGACGGCACGGAGCGGGACACCGCCGCCGCAGGATGAATTTCGTCTCCTTTGCCAGCGGTTCGAGCGGCAACTGCTATCTTCTCACCGAAGGACGCACGGCGGTGCTGATCGACGCGGGCATATCCCTGCGCCGCATCAAAACCGGCCTTGCGCGCCGAGCACTCACGCCGGACGATCTTTCGGCCGTTCTTATCACGCACGAGCATTCCGACCATGTCGCCGGCCTGTCGATGCTGCTGAAATATCATAAAAATGTAAAGGTCTATGCGCCGCAGACCGTCGCGCATGCGCTTGAATGCGCCGCGGCGGGCACCGAAGAGCGCATCGTTCCGATCCCGGTCAGGGAGCGCGTCGCGCTGAAGAATTTCACGCTCACCGCCTTTCCGACAATGCACGACACGCCCGAGAGCGTAGGATATGTTCTGGCGGGGAAGGACGCCCGCTTCGGCGTCTGTACCGATACCGGCTGCGTGACGGCGGAAATACTCGATGCGCTGGCCGGGTGCGACGCGGCGGTGATCGAGGCCAACCACGATATCGATATGCTCCGTACCGGGCGCTACCCGGTCTATCTCAAGCGCCGCATCCTCTCGGAGCGCGGCCACCTCTCCAACGAGGATTGCGCGCAGCTTGCCTGCGCTCTGGCAAAGACCGGGACACAGACTCTGGTGCTCGGCCATCTGAGCCGGGAGAATAACCGCCCCAGCATCGCGGAGCGAGCCGTGCGCGAAGCGCTTGACGGCGAGGGCTTTTCCGCGGTGACGCTGCGCGTCGCCCCGGCGGAGGGCGATCTGGAGCTGGAGGTAACGCCGTGCTGCGCGTCCAACTGATCTGCACCGGCAAGCTCAAGGAGAGCTTTTATGCCGCCGCGTGCGAGGAATACAACAAACGTCTGCAGCGCTACTGCGCGCTGGAGATCATCGAGCTTCCGGAGACCGGCGATACAAAGCGCGACGGCGCGGCGATGCTCGCGCGCATCGGCTCCGGCGCCCTCGTCGTTGCCATGTGCATCGAGGGCAAGGGCTATTCCAGCGAGGAGCTTGCCTCGCTCATGGCGCAGTGCGCCGTGCAGGGAAGGAGCCGCGTGTGCTTTCTCATCGGCGGTTCGGACGGGCTGTCGGACGAGGTAAAGCGCGCCGCGGACGTCCGCCTTTCCATGTCGCGCATGACATTCCCGCACCATCTGGCGCGGGTCATGGTTCTGGAGCAGATTTACCGCGCCTTCAACATCAACGAGGGCGGGAAATATCATAAATAAAAACATGCGGGGCGACCCGCGGGGAGACATCATGGAAGAAACCGGAAAAGCATCGGCGGAGTGGGGGCGTCAGCTCCCCGGCGATCTTTACGAGCGCTGGCCCAAGGACGAGGCGGGCCAGCCGGAACCGCCGGTGTATCTCTGCCACTGCAAGGGCATCGACATGGACGAGACAATGCTCGTCACGCGCCTGGAGGCGTTCGGCATCCCGTGCCTGCGCCAATACCCCAACGACGGACAATTCGGCAAGCTGATCCTCGGCATCAGCGGCTCGGGCGTTGATATTTTCGTTCCCGCCTCGGTGTGGGAGGACGCCTGCGAGCTGATCCGGGAGAGCGACGATGAAACGGAGGAAGAACAATGACCTGGCGGGAAACTTATGAAAAATGGCTCAACAGCCCGGCGCTGAGCGAAGAGGAATGGAAAGAGCTCGACGCCATCCGCGACGATCCCAAGGAGATCGAGGACCGCTTTTATGCGCCGCTCGTTTTCGGCACTGCCGGACTGCGCGGCATTATGGGTCTCGGCACGAACCGCATGAACATCCATGTCATCCGCCACGCGACGCAGGCGTTTGCCGAGCTGATCGTGGCCGAGGGCGCGGAAGCGATGAAGCGCGGCGTGTGCGTCTGCCACGACTGCCGCAACAACGGCGTGGCGTTCGCCCGCGAAGCCGCCGCGATCATGGCCGCGAACGGCGTGCATGTGCGCATTTTTGAATCCCTGCGGCCCACGCCGGAGCTGAGCTTTGCCATCCGGCATTACGGCGCGGAGGCCGGCATCAACGTCACGGCCAGCCACAACCCCAAGGAGTACAACGGCTATAAGGTCTATTGGTCGGACGGCGCGCAGCTCCCGCCCCAGCACGCCGCCGAGATCGCCCGCCGCATGGAAAATTCCGATATTTTCCGCGCGCCCCACCGCATGGACTTTGACGAGGCCGTCGAAAAGGGCCTTATCGAGTGGATGGGCGAGGAGACCGACGAGGCGTTTCTCAAGAATGTGGAAGCCCAGGCCATCAACCGCGATGTCGTCGCCAAAGTCGCCGACGATTTCCGCGTGGTGTATACGCCGTTTCACGGCTGCGGCTGGAAGCTCGTTCCGGAAGCGCTGCACCGTCTGGGAGTGAAGCACCTGTACCCCGTCGAAGAGCAGATGGTGCTCGACGGCAACTTCCCCACCGTGAAGAGCCCGAACCCCGAAAATCCGGAGGGCTTCTATCTCGCCATCGACCTTGCCAAAAAGGTGGACAGCGATCTCATCATCGGCACCGACCCGGACAGCGACCGCATCGGCGTTCTGGCACGGCGCAACGGGGAGTATATCCCCATCACCGGCAACCAGATGGGCTGCCTGCTGCTTGACTACATAATCAATGCCCGCCGCGCCGCCGGCACGATGCCGGAGCACCCCGCGGCGCTGAGCACGATCGTCTCCACGACGATGGTGCAGCGCATCTGCGAGGTGAACAACGTCCACTTTGAAGCGACGTTTACCGGCTTCAAGTTCATGGCGGAAAAGCTCGCCGAGTATAAGGCGAAGGGGAATTACGAGTACATCCTGGCCTTTGAGGAAAGCTACGGCTACATGATGGGCGATTACGTCCGCGATAAGGACGCCGTGACCGCCTCCATGATGGCCGCGGAGATGGCGGCGTATTACTACGACCGCGGCATGACGCTCATCGACGCGATCGACGAGCTGTATAAAAAGTACGGCTTCTACAGCGAAGAGACCGTGAACCTCTTCATGTACGGCGTGGACGGCCTTGGCGAGATGCGCGCGCTCATGGCGTCGCTGCGCCAGACGCCCCCGGCGGAGGTCGGCGGCACGCCCGTCACCCGCGTGCGCGACTACCAGACCGGCGACGTGGTGATCCCCGGTCTCGGCGTTGTGGAAAAGACGCCCATCGTCGGCAGCAATGTGCTGTTCTTCGAGCTGAGCGACGGCTCGGCGCTCGTTGTCCGCCCGTCCGGCACGGAGCCGAAGATCAAAATGTATGTTCTGGCGCGAGGCGCCAGCGCGGAAGAGGTCAAGGCGAGAAAGGATCGCTACGCCGCCTACGCGCGCTCCCTCGCGGAGAAAAAGTAAATCCAGCAAACAAGACCCGAATTTCTTTGGAAACGGAGGTTCGACCTATGAAAAGAAAGATCGCATTCCTGTTGGCGCTGCTCATGGCGGCGAGCATTCTCGCCGGCTGCGGCGGAAACAAGACCTGGACCGGCAAGCACGAGGTGGAGATCACCGTGAACAATTACGGCACCATCCGGCTCGAGGTGGACGCGGACAGCGCCCCCAAGACGGCGTCCCAGTTCCTCAATCTCGCCAAGAAGGGCTTTTACAACGACCTGACCATTTACCGCGTCATCAACGGCTTCGCCATTTACGGCGGCTGCCCGAACAAGAACGGCACCGGCAAGGCGAGCACGACCGTGGAGGGAGAATTCACCTCCAACGGCTTCAATAACCCGCTTTCCATGACGCGCAGCGCCATCGGCATGGCGCGCGGCACGGATAAGAACAGCGGCACCTGCCAGTTCTTCATTCTGCAGAACGACGCGACGTATCTCGACGGCGATTTCGCCGTGTTCGGCTACGTTGTGAGCGGCATGGACATCGTGGACCAGATCGCCGCGAGCGTGCAGGTCACCGGCGCGGACGGCTTCATCGCCGAGGCCAACCAGCCGGTCATCACGAGCGTCAAGGTGTTCGGCTAAGACGCATAAAACAGCCCGTGGACGCATTGCGCTCTCGTGGGCTGTTTGTTTTTGGGAGGTCAACCGTTTTTTGAAAAAGCTCATTTTCTGTATCCTTGCTTTGCTGCTGCTCTCCACGGCGGCGCTTGCCGTGCCGGGGGACAGCTGCGTCGTGCTCGGCGAAGAGCTTACGCTCGGCGAGACCGACGGTATATTCACCGCGCTCGGCGTCGAACGCGGTACGGCGATGGAGCTGACGCTCTCCCGGTCGGACGCGGAGACATACTTCTCCGATGTGCCGGAAAAGGCGGCGTCCGTCGGCGTGTTTGTCCGCATCCGCTCCGGCGGCGAGGGGCTTTTGCTCTCGCTTTCCAACATCACCGGCGCGGAGACCGCGATCACGGCGGCGCTCGCCGCCGCCGGGGTGACGGACGCGGAGATCGTCGCCGCCGCGCCGGAGGAGACCGGCGCGCTTGCCATATTGCCCGCCGTATACAAGGCGTATGAAACGCTCACCTGCCTGCCGCTCGATCCGGAAGCGAAGGAGACCGCGGCTGCGGCACTGTGCGAGGCCGACGCGCTCTCCGGTGAGATCGATACCTCAAAGCTCGAAGAACTGCTCGACAGCATGACCGGCTTTTTTGATGAGCTTGCGGCGCTCTCGGATGACGAGCTGCACGAACGCATCCGCTCGATCGCCGCAGAGCACGGCATGACGCTCAACGACGCGCAGACGCAGCAGCTTGCCGATCTCTTCCGCAAGATCCAGGGCCTCGGCGGATCAAACCTTGCCGAGCGCGTGCAGGACTTGCCCGAAACGGTGGAGAAGATCCGCGAGACCGGCGAGAACGCTCTGTCCACCGCCGGAACGGTCTGGGACAGTGTCCGCGGCTTTTTCCAGCGCGTCGGCAAGGCGGTCAACGCGCTTTTCGGCGAATAAACGACAATACCATAGAGAGGAATCTGTACCATGCCTGATTACATCATTGCCACTTCTTCCACCTCCGACCTGCCGCGCACGTGGCTGGAGGAGCACAACATCCCGTTCATCGCGTATTCCTACACCGTGAACGATGAGCCCCGCGAGGACGACTGCCGCGAGGAGACCCGCGCCGCGGTCTACGCCGGGATGCGTCGGGGCGACAAGCTGCGCACGTCCATGATTAACGAGTTCGTATACTACGACTTTTTCAAGACGCTTCTCGACGAGGGGAAGGACGTGATCTTCCTCGATATGTCGCAGAAAATGTCCGTTTCTTTCGTCAACGCGAATAAGGCCGCGGACAAGCTGCGCGGGGAATATCCCGAGCGAAAGCTCTATGTGATGGACACGCTCTGCATCTCCGGCGGCTTGGGCCTGCTCGTGATGAACATGGTTCGCCGCAAGGAAGCCGGGGAGAGCTTTGACGAGGTCATCGCCTGGGGCGAGGAGAACAAGCTCCGCATCGCCCACCGCTTCACCGTGGACGATCTCAATTATCTCAAAGAGGGCGGGCGCGTCTCCAACAGCGCCGCGCTTGTCGGCTCGATCCTTGACATTAAGCCCGTGCTCTATGTCCCGGACGCCGGTACGCTCGATGTGGCGCAGAAGGTGCGCGGCCGCAAGGCGGCGCTGCGCGCCATCCGCGACGGCATCCTGCACGATCTCAGCGAGTGCGACCCGACCGGCACGGAGATCCACATCCTGCAGGCGGACTGCGTCGCCGACGCCGAATGGGTGCGCGATGAGCTTCGCAAGGCGTATCCGCAGCTCGGCGAGATCACGATCACGGCGCTCGGCGTCGTCATCGGCGCGCACTGCGGCCCCGGCCTGCTGACGGTATTCTATCTCTGCAACGGCCGCCAGCCCAAATAAAACAAAAAAACGCGGGCGGGGCGAACATAGCCCCGCCCATCCATATTTCTGCGAAAGAGAGAATGTACCATGCCGGAAGAAACCATGCGCATTGAACACGATTCCATGGGCGAAATCGCCGTTCCCGCCGACAAATACTGGGGCGCGCAGACCGAGCGCAGCCGCCGGAACTTCCCCGCCGGAGCGGGCCATGAAACAATGCCGGAGGAGATCCTCCGCGCCTTTGCCGTGCTGAAAAAGGCGGCGGCGGAGGCCAACCACGCGCTTGTGCCGCAGCGCATGACCGAAGAGAAGTGCGCCGCCATCTCGCGCGCGTGCGACGAGATCCTCGCCGGAGAGCTCGACGGCAATTTCCCGCTCGTCGTGTTCCAGACCGGCAGCGGCACGCAGTCGAACATGAACGTCAATGAGGTCGTGGCAAACCGCGGCAACGCCATTGCCGGAAAAAAACTGCTGCACCCGAACGACGATGTGAACATGTCGCAGTCCTCGAACGACACCTTCCCCACGGCCATGCACATCGCCGCCGTTATTGCCCTGGAGGAAAACCTTCTCCCGGCCTGTGAGCGCTTTGCGCAGACGCTCCGGCGGTTGGAAGCGGAAAACACGGATGTGCTGAAGGTCGGGCGGACGCATCTGCAGGATGCCGTGCCGCTTCGCTTCTCGCAGGAGATCTCCGGCTGGCGCGCGAGCGTCGAAACGGATATTGAGCTGCTGCGCGCCGCCGTGGAGCCGCTGCGCGCGCTCGCCCTCGGCGGTACCGCCGTCGGCACGGGGCTGAACGCCCCGGCAGGCTTCGACAGCCTTTCCGCCGAGCGCATCAGCGCACTGAGCGGCCATAAATTCGTGACGGCGGAGAATAAGTTCCACGCGCTTACGTCCCGTTCGGAGCTCGCATTTGCCCACGGCGCGCTCAAAGCGCTCGCGTGCGACATGATGAAGATCGCCAACGACGTCCGCTGGCTCGCCTCCGGACCGCGCTGCGGGCTGGGCGAGATCTTTATCCCCGAAAACGAACCCGGCTCGTCCATTATGCCGGGCAAGGTCAACCCCACGCAGTGCGAGCAGGTCACGATGACGGCGGTGCAGGTCATGGGCAACGATACCGCCGTGGGCCTTGCCGCATCGCAGGGAAACTTTGAGCTGAATGTGTTTTTGCCGGTGTGCATTTATAACTTTTTGCAGTCCGCGCGCCTTCTCGCGGCGTCCATCGCGTCCTTTGACGAGCGGTGCGTTTCCGGCATCCGCGCAAACCGGGAAAAGATGGCGGAGAACATGGAGCGCTCGCTCATGCTCGTCACGGCGCTCACGCCGCACATCGGCTACGAGCGCGCCGCCGAGGTCGCAAAGCTCGCCCACTGTGAAGATCTCACGCTGCGCGAGAGCTGCCTCCGGCTCGGATACATGACGGCCGAAGCATTTGACGCCGCGTACCGCCCCGAAAAGATGGTCTGAAATGGATCGGAACAAACACGAAAAGCTCAAACGGCAGGCCACCGTCGCCGCGGTCGCCACGGTAGCGAGCGCGAGCGTCATGGCCGGCGGGATCCTGCCGGACGACGGCGTTTTCGATGATGGAGCGGAGGATCTCCCGACGCCCATCGTCGAGACCGTGCCGCTCCGCGGCGCGGGCGGCGATGCGCCCGAAACGGAAGCCGCGGCTGAAAGCGAAGAGGAAAAAAAGAAGGCGCAGCGCGCGGCATCGTGGTTTGCCCGTCTCCCGTTCGGCGCGCGCGTGCTCGTCGCCGCCGGGATAGGGGGAGCGGCGTGGCTCACGGCGTCGGGGGCGAGCGCCCTGCTCGCCGCGGCACTGCCGACGGCAGCTGCCGCGGCGCTCGGCTGGGGACTTACGGTGCTCGCTCTTTCCGCCGGTCTCGCTGCCTTTGTCAAAGCGTTCTTCCCGGAGAAAAAGCTGCGGGATATCGTAAAAAGGAAAAACCTCTGGTGGCTGCTCGGCGGTGCGGCGGCGCTCATCGCGCTCGATGAGGTGCTGCCGCTCGTCTGGGCGGGGTACTCGACCGCCGCGGGGATCGTGAAGCTCGCCGGCGGCGCGGCCATTCTCGGCGGTACGGTGACTGCCGCGGTGCGCGGGGAAAAGCGGCGCGAGCGCGAGACAGAGGAAGCCGAGATCGAAGCAATGGAAGAGCCGAAACCGGAGACCATGGAGGAAGCCCGCCGCCGCGTTCTGCGCATGGCGGACGAAGCCGCAGAGCTTCGTTTCTGAAAAAGGCTCCCTTGTGCAAAGGGAACTGTCGGCGGAGCCGACTGAAGGATTGTTCCTACCGACTTTCCGAAAATCTGACAACCCCTCCGTCAAAAACTGTGTTTTTGCCATCTCCTCTTACACAGGGGAGACTTTAAACAGCGGAAGTCCGTTTTATAGTACACTCTTCGCGGTATCCTTATCTTGTAAACAAGGTAAGGAGGACGGAAACATGCGCGGCTATTACACCCACGGCGGATATTACGGACTGGTGAGCGGGAAATACATGCTCTTTGCGAGCGAATCGGATTATTACGATTACATGAGCGGCGAGAACGCATAAGCGGTTTCCGCCGGGGCATACTCTCCGCAAGGAGGGAATGCACATGAACGAAAACCGATCCATAAAAACGGACTTTGACCGCGCTCTCGCGGAAAACGGCATTGCGCTCGAAAAGTTCGGCGCGCTCACCGAGCAGGAGCGCGAGAAGCTCCGCCAGAGAGCGGCGCGCGCTGCGGACTTCACCGCCATGCGCGAGATCGTCAGCGACTTTGTCGGCTGGCAGGAGGGCCACGGGCCGTATCAGCTATAAAAAATCGGGGCAGCCATTCGGATGAATGGCTGCCCCATTATCGTATGTAGCGCAGAGTGCTATTTCTTTTCCGCGCTTTTGCGCCGGAAGATCGACCGGCGGAAGAGGATCACATTGAAGATCACAAACAGCGCCGCGCATACGCCGAGCACCATCCACGACTTCCCGACACTCTGCGGCGCCACGCCGACGAGCAGGAACATCGGCGCGCCGAAGAGGATCGCCCACGGCATGTGATAGACAAGATTATCGCTCGCCTGCGTTTCGAACTGCGGGTCGATCTCGCGCAGAAGGATGACGCCCGTGGACGCCGTGCCGGTCTGCATTCCGTAGAGCGAGAGGAATGCCTCGTGCTCATACCACGGGAACACGCGCTTGCAGACGAACCGGAGATAAAAGTACGTACCGAAGGCCCCGACGATGCTGATGACCGTCAGCGGCAGGACGAACCGGTGGTCGCGGAAGGCGGAAAGATCGATCGCCGCGATGGACGCCACGACCATCAGATCGAACATGAAGCCCGCAATGCGGTTCTGCATAAAGTTGTTCGTATACTCGCGGTGCATGACGCCCTTTTTGCGAAGCGCCTTCATCACCGCCTTGATGAGCATGCCGAACACGCTGCTGAAAAGGAACTGGAAGCCCCAGATCATGCCCTGCACCGTTCCGGCGAGCCCGGCCGCGCCCGTCCCGGCGGGATCGAGCAGCGAATTGATGCCCTTCATAAAGAGATACGCGAGCGCGTAAGCAAGGAACACGAGCGCGAGCTGGATCGTGAACTTGTCCATCGATTCCGAGATCGGCACCTCATTGTCGCCGGTGAAGGTCGAGAGCGTTACGTTATCCTTTGCATCCTCGCCGAGCCGTCCCTGGAAGATCCCCTTGCGGCGCAGCCAGTTCAGGTAAATGACGCCGCCGACGCTCGCGGACACAAAGCCCATCGCGGCCACGGCAAGGCCGAAGCTTGTGCCGTTTTCAAAGCCCCACTGCATCTCGTAGTTGTGGCCCCAGTTGTACGCCTGCCCCGGCCCCTGGCCGTAGCCCATCGGGAGGAGCAGACCGGAGGCATAGAAGCTGCGGATGGCGTAATAGAGCCCGATCGTCACGACAAGACCGAGCACCGCCTGCAACAGATATCCGTTCACGACCGTGACGCCGGTGTCGAACGCGCCGGTGCGGGAACGGCCATCGGTTTTCTTCTCGGTATTGCGCAGCGCGAGCGCGGCAAAGCCGAGACCGAGACCATGGTACGTGAGAATTTCCAGTGTGCCGGTGGAGAAGAGCGGGTGATGGAAGCCCCAGCGGGCAACGGCGTTGGCAAGAAGCAGAAGAAAGCCGCCGAGCACGGAGCTCGGGATCAGCGCCTTGCGGATAAAGGGGCAGACCCGGCGGAGAATGTTGGCCGCGATCATCGCCGCAAACAGCAGCGAGAGAGTCAGCACAAAGCTCCATACATCGGCGTCCCAGAGATTCATTCCGGTCGTCATGGACGGGTTTCCTCCCTCGTTTCGATGTGCCGGTTCAGACTGTGCAGGACCTTTTCAAAGGTCTTCAGCTCGTCTTCGGAATAGTCCTCCCGGAGCGCGTCCACAGCGTTGTCGATGAAGCGCGTGGAATTGCCGTAGTACTTGTAAAACCGCTCGCCGACTGTGACGCGACACTCGCGCTTGTCGTCCTCCGAGATCGTTTTGCAGACGTACCCTTTCGCCACGAGGTTGTTGACCTTGTAGGTAGCGTTCGGCTGGGATATGCCGAGCGTTTCGGCCAGCTGCGTGATCGTCGGGCTGCCGAGCAGATAGATCACGTCCACGGCATAGGCCTCCGTAGCGGAGAGCGAACCGGTCTTCTCCCGGATGCGCCCGAACATCGCCCGATAGGTCATCAGGCGCGACTTTTTATAAAGATCAAGGATCTCCTGCGAAAGCATACTCTCACCCGCAAATGTAATGTAAAGATTATATAAATTTAATGATATATCTTTTTCCTTTGCATGTCAATTCCTTTCGCCGACGGAGACTTTCAAAAAGGCTGTCAGCCCGGCGTGTGCGCGCGGCGGTATTCGCCGGGCGATACGCCGTAGCATTCGCGGAACGCCGAGGTGAACCGGCTCTGGCTCTCGTAGCCAACGCCGCGGGCGATCGCGCCGACATCGTCCTGCGTTTTGAGCAGCAGCGAGGCTGCCCGCTCCATGCGGTGCGCTTTCATGTGCGCGGCAAGAGACGTGCCGTACACCTTCTTGAAAACCGCCTTGAGCGTCGTCGTATTTATCAGAAACTCGCGCGACAGCTCCTCGATCGTGAGCCGCTCGGAGAGGTGCTCTACCATATAGTCATGGACGTTTCGGATGATCTCCTCCTGCGACGCGCTCCGGTCCACGCTCTTTTCCGGGCAGGCGATCTCCATCACTTGCTCAACGATCTCGTGCAGCAGCTGCCCCTGCACGGTGTCGGGCGCGCGGTAATAGACCTCCTTGCCGTCGCGCCGGCTCTCAAGAAGCCCGTTCTCGGCGAGCGAGCGCAGATGATGCGATACGGCGGGGCTGGACATGTCGAGCATCGCGGCAATGTTGATGACGCACTCCTCCCGGTGGCTGAGAAGCCAGAAAATGCGCACGCGTGTCGGATCGCCGAGCGAGCGGAACAGGTCCGATACGGCAGCGAAGCGTTCATCGTCGGCAAGGACGCGGCGCACCTCCTCTTCGTGCTGGTGAGCGCCGTGGTCGTGGGGCAGGGAAAACTCCGGCATGGCGGTTCTCCTTTTCGGAAATTTCGTTTGCCCGTTCGGAAGCAGAACGTCCAAACGGGTTGTTTTTTCGGAACGAAACCAGTATACTGCACTTGTAACGATTAAGCAAGTATTTAATTGTTTGCGTTCGAGAACGACAGAAAGGGAGAAAACCACCATGAAAAAGACCTACAAGATCGAAGTTGACTGCGCCAACTGCGCCAACCTGATGGAGGACGCCACCAAGAAGACCGAGGGCGTCGCGGACGCCGTCGTGAACTTTATGACGCAGAAGATGACCGTGGAGTTTGCCGAGGGCAGCGATCCCAAGACCGTTATGCAGAGCGTGCTGAAGGCCTGCAAGAAGGTCGAGCCCGACTGCGAGATCGAGCTTTGATCCTCACCGCATCCGGCGGCACAGCTTTGAAACAGGAGGCGTAAAGCCATGACAAAGAAACAGAAAAAGATGCTCTGGCGGATCGTCATTACCGCCGCGATGCTCATTGCGCTGCATTTTATTCCCATTACCGGCATGGCGCAGCTCATTGCGTACCTCGTCGCCTACGCCGTGATCGGCTACGACATCCTGCGCAAGGCCGGGAAAGGCATTGCAAACGGCCAGCCGTTCGACGAAAACTTCCTTATGGCGCTTGCCACGCTCGGCGCGTTCTTCCTTGCCATCTGGACGAAGAGCGGCGACTATGTCGAGGGCATCGCCGTTATGCTGTTCTACCAGATCGGCGAGCTCTTCCAGAGCTACGCCGTCGGCAAGAGCCGCCGCAACATCTCCGCGCTCATGGATATCCGCCCGGACTACGCGAATATCGAAACGGACGGCAAGCTCGAGCAGGTCGATCCCGACGAGGTCGCCGTCGGCAGCGTGATCGTTGTGCAGCCCGGCGAGAAAGTGCCGCTCGACGGCGTCGTCGTCGAGGGCGAAGCGAGCCTCAACACGAGCGCTCTCACCGGCGAGAGCATGCCGCGCGACGTGAAGACCGGCGACGAGATCATCAGCGGGTGCATCAACATGAACGGCGTGCTGAAGATCCGCACGACGAAGGAATTCGGCGAATCCACCGTCTCCAAGATCCTCGACCTTGTCGAGAACGCCAGCTCGCGCAAGTCCCGTTCCGAGGCGTTCATTTCCCGATTTGCGAAGGTGTATACGCCGTCGGTGTGCGGCGCGGCACTCGTACTTGGCATCGCGGTGCCGCTCATCCGGCTCGCCTGCGGCGCGGCCGCCAACTGGACGGACTGGATCTACCGCGCTCTCACGTTCCTTGTTGTGAGCTGCCCGTGCGCGCTCGTTATCAGCATCCCGCTGAGCTTCTTTGCGGGCATCGGCGGCGCGAGCCACGAGGGTATCCTCATCAAGGGCTCAAACTATCTTGAAGCGCTCTCGGACGCGAAATATCTCGTATTCGATAAGACCGGCACGCTCACGCAGGGCGTGTTTGAAGTGACCGCCGTGCACCACAGCACGCTTGAAGAAGCGGAACTTCTTGAATATGCTGCGCTCGCCGAGTGCGCCTCGTCGCACCCGATCAGCAAGAGCCTCCAGAAGGCTTACGGCAAGGGGATCGACCGCAGCCGCGTCTCCGATATCGAGGAGATCAGCGGCTATGGCATCACTGCCGTGGTGGACGGCCGCACCGTCGCTGCGGGCAACGCCAAGCTGATGAAAAAGCTCGGCATTGAAGCCATCGAGTGCCACAGCGTCGGCACGATCATCCATATGGCGATCGACGGCAAGTACGCCGGCCACATCGTCATCTCCGACGTGCCGAAGCCGCACGCGAAAGAGACGATCGCCGCACTCAAAAAATGCGGCGTGAAAAAGACCGTTATGCTCACCGGCGATACGAAGCGCGTGGCCGACCAGGTCGCGTCCGAGCTTGGCGTGGACGAGGTCCGCAGCGAGCTTCTCCCGGGGGATAAGGTCGCCGAGGTCGAAAAGCTCCTCGCGGCGAAAGGGCCGCACGAGCAGCTCGCCTTCGTCGGCGACGGCATCAACGACGCCCCCGTGCTTACCCGCGCCGATATCGGCATCGCCATGGGCGCCATGGGCAGCGACGCCGCGATCGAGGCCGCGGACGTCGTCCTCATGGACGACGATCCCAAGCAGATCGTCAAGGCCATCCGCATCTCCCGCAAGTGCATCGGCATCGTCAAGCAGAACATCGTGTTCTCGCTCATCATCAAGTTCGGCTGCCTCGCGCTCGTCGCAGTCGGTATTGCGGACATGTGGGCGGCGATCTTCGCCGATGTCGGCGTTATGATCCTGGCGGTCCTCAACGCCATCCGCGCGCTGCGGTATAAGGAATAAAATTCGGACATAGTGAAACCGCGCGATCCCTTGATTGGGACCGCGCGGTTTATCCTTTTTGCGGTTTTCTGTTATTTTCTGTGCCGTCTGCCGCGGAAGAAGACGGCGGCGCAGACAAGGAGCAGAACGGCGGCGGTAGCGGCGACGGCGGCAACAACCGGGATCTCTTCGGCGTCTCTTTCAAGAGCGGGAGCCGGTGTTGCGGTGGGGGCCGGAGTCGGTACAGCTGTGGGTGTGGGAGACGGCGAAGGCGAAGGCGTGACTTGCGCCTCCTCGGCGCGGCGCAGCTCCGTGTGATATTGTGCGTAGTCGGCCATGAGCGTGCAGTAATCGGCCAGCCGGTTTCTGGCGTCGTTCACACCGGCGGTGAACATGACGATCACGGTTGGTTCGTCGGTGAAAACGATGCCGCAGTCGTTAATGTGCCGCCGGCCGTCTATATTGTAGGCATCGAGATAACCATACTTGTGAGCAATCTCGTATTTCTGCTTGTGGCAGTTGAAATAGTTTTCCGGCTCGGCCCGGCGCATCGCATCGATCAGTCCGGGGAAGCGCTCGGACTCCGTCTGCAGCAGGTTCAGACAATGGATCACCTGCCGTGCGGTGAAGTGATTGCCGCGGTAATACTGCTTGTCCGCGGTTTCCGGGTCTACGCCCATGTACGGCGCGATGCAGTCGCGATACTCGCGGTAAGATCCCAGCGCATTCCAAAGCAGGTAGGAAACGGAGTTGCTGGATTCAACAATGGAAAGCTCCAGCATCTGTGCATACGGCATGCCGACGATCTCGTCGTCAAAGGTCATCTCGCCGCGGTATACCCGCTCGGTAAAGACCATGTTGAGCGGGACTTTGAATATGCTGGCGGCAATGAAATAGGTATCGCCATTGAAGAAATGTTCCTCGCCGGTGACAGTGTTTTTGTAGCCGAGCGCGACATGATCCGGCGGAATATCGTACTCTTCGAGAAACGCTTCGACGACCTCATCCCACGATTTATCCTCAAAACGATCCCTGTCTTCATCTGCGGCACGGGCGGGAAAAGTCAAAGAGAACAGAGTGCAAAACACCGCCGCAAGGCAGACGGCATGTTTGACAAAATTCATATTTTCATGCCCTTGAGGTTGAATGTATATATAAAGCATACTCTTTTGCATGAAAGAATGCAAGCGGACTCTCTTCGCGCTCGCAGAGCTGCTGCCGCACGCGGACGAGATCGTCATTGCGCGCGGCGATCTCGGCAACGCCGTGCCGCTCTGGGAGCTTCCCGCCGTGCAGAAGCGCATTGCCGCCCGCTGCCGGGAGAGCGGCACGCCGTTCATGGTCGTAACGCAGATGCTTGCCTCCATGGAGCACTCGCACGTACCGACCCGCGCGGAGATGAGCGACGTATTTAACGCCGTGCTGGACGGCGCTGCGTCTGTCATGGTCACGGGCGAGACCGCCGCGGGCGAGTATCCGGCAGACGTCATCCGCTATCTAGCGCTCGCCGCGCATGCGGCGGAGACGTTTTTGAAAGAAAACGAAAAATAACGAAACCGAAAGACCGGCGGATGGATGCCCTCCGCCGGTTTTCAGCTATATGCAGACTCCGGGTTATTTCATCACCGTGCCGTCGGCGAGAGTGATGGTGTAGCCGTTGAAATTGATGGTGCCGTTATTGACAAGGCTCGTGACCGTGCAGTCACCGGTCAGCGTCCACACGCAGCCGGAGCCGACCGTCACGACGGCGTTGTTCTCCACCGCCGCGCCGCCCTCGGCGTTGTCGGCAATGTTGACCGTGCCGGTAAAGCGGCTGCCGTTTTGCAGCGTCATCGTGAGTGTGGAGATCGAATCAACGAGAATGTCGCCCTCGAGCGTCTGCGCGTCGGCGGTGAATTCGACCTGCGCGCCGTTGCTGCCCGCTGCGCCCCAGCCGTGCGAGGCGGAGTTGCCGGTCACGCGGAGAAGATAGCCGTCCTTGTCCTCGTTGACGATCGTGACGCCGGAGAGCGTCAGTGCGCAGTGGGTGTTCGTCACATAGATGAGATCGCCGTTTTTTCCGGTGAGTGTCCCGCCGGTCATGGAGAAGGTGGACGTGCCGATGTCGGCGTCGCCGCTCATGGACTGATAGATCATCACATTGTGGACGTTCTCGTCCGAGCTCGTGCCCTTCGTGTCGCTCATATTGCCGGAGACGGTGCAGCCGACAAGCACGATGGAGTTTTTGCCCTCGATGACGAGCGCTTCGGAGTTGTTCGCGGTGAGCTCGGCGTCGGAAACGGTGATGTCCGCGGTGGAGTAGACGGCGGGGGAATTGTAGCCGTTCGAGGTGTAGGCGCCGCCTGTCACGTTCACCGTGCCGCCGCCGCGATCGGAGCGGATGGCGGCGGAGGAATTGCCACTCGTCTCGACCGTGAGGTTGGAGGCGTTCGTCGTGCCGCCGCCGGTCGTCTGGATGCCGCCGGAGTTGTCGGCGGTCGTTGTGATGCTGGAATCGGAGATGTTGACGGTCGTGCCGCTGCCGTAGCTGAACACACCGTTGCCGTTCTGCGCAGACGATGACACCGTGGCGTTTTGAATGGTCACGGTCGCGCCGTTTGTGGCGAGAAGGGCGGCGTTGACGCCGTAAAAGTCGCCGTTTTCGGTGTTGGACGTTGCGCCCGCGCTCTTATCTACGGTGACGCCGTCGAGCGTGACGGCAGCGCCGTCCACGCGCAGGGCGTTTTCGTCGTCGCCGGTGGAGGTGTACGCCGTACCGGAGTATGTGCCGTCCTCGGTGATCGTGTTCGTGCTCGATCCCTGCGTCACCTCGCTGCTGCCGCCGAAGCCACCGCCTGGTGCGCCGCCGGGCTGTCCGTCCGGTTTTTCGGGGGGCTCGCCGTCCGGTTTGCTGCCCGCTTCGCCGTCCGGCTTTTCCGGAGCGGAGGCGTCGCCGGATGAGACAACCGTTTCGCCGTCCGGCGCTATGGTGGGTTCGAACGTCGTTACCGGCGTCGTATTTGTGGTGCTGCCGCACGCGGCGAGCGCGAAGAGCATTGCCGCGGCGCATAGAATTGCCAGAATTTTACGTATCATTTTCATAAGGAAAGACCTCCTTTTCGTTTCTGACGCCAGCATACGGCGCGGACTTGAAAATAAGCTGAAAAAGTTGACCGGCCGTGGTAAAATAATGAAGAGGGGAGTGGATGGAGATGGAGAGACAAGCAAAGCGCACGGCGCTGTACCATTTGCCGGGGCTTTTTGAATTTTATGATTTTTATCGCGCCTTTTTGCCGCTGTTCCGGAAGCACCGGACGTGGTTTTACGACTGGTGCGATATCGGATCGATCTATGGCGCGCCGGCGGACTGCCTTTGGGGCGGCGGACGCGCGGGCTTTGGGGACGACGATCCTCACGAGGTGCGGTCGCTGCTGCGTGAATACGGCATTTCGGCGCGGCTCACGTTCAGCAATTCCCTGCTGCGTGAGGAACATTTGCCGGATAAGAGATGCAACGACCTCTGTGTGATTTTCAGCGAGAGCGAAACGCCGCAAAACGGCGTCATCGTCCATTCGGAGCTGCTGCTTTCCTATCTCCGGCAGCATTATCCGAATTTATACTTCGTCTCCTCAACAACGAAAGTGCTGACAGATTTCCGGGCATTCCAAAGCGAGCTTGAACGAGACGAATTTCGCTTTGTTGTTCCGGACTTTCGTTTGAATCGGGCGATTGATAAGCTCTGCGCGCTGCCGCAGGCGGAGAAGGACAAGGTGGAATTTCTCTGCAACGAGTGCTGCGATTTTGGCTGCGCCGAGCGGCGGGCATGCTACGAAGCCGTCAGCTGCCAAAACCTTGGCGAGAGCGGCGCGGAGCGCTGCTGCGCCGCGCCGGAGGGTGCAAAGGGCTATCGGTTTTCCAAAGCCATGAAAAACCTGGGCTTTATCGGCGCAGCAGACATCCGGGACGTGTATCTTCCCATGGGCTTTTCCCATTTCAAGATCGAGGGCCGCGCTCTCGGCAGCGCGCTGCTGCTGGAATTTCTGCTGCACTACATGACAAAGCCGGAGTACCATCTGCCGGTGCGCGAGGAGATCTATCTCGACAGCATGCTTGATCTTTTCTGATTATAGCGTCGATTAACAAGGACACACGCGGTTCTGCCGGGC
>ERZ808240.1660-NODE-1660-length-26877-cov-18.650026_pt1 | contig 26877 bp, 24 predicted proteins | sample MGYA00521084_ERZ808240 | MGnify/ENA primary metagenome ERZ808240 (study PRJEB31516, sample SAMN03275571) | gut metagenome | biome: mammalia-associated habitat; material: feces | host: Papio cynocephalus | place: Kenya | collected 2012-08-06 ... | reverse complement strand
CATTAATTCAATTTTCACAAGTAGGCAATTACTTGTTGTATAAAAAATTATCTTACGCTTGAGGGTGATTGCGGGTCCACATCAGTTCTCGTTACCCTCTCCTTAAATCGTTATTTATTCTTTCTTGGAGCATTATAGATTTTTTTGCCGATCATTATGTAAAGTAAACTTTACAAAAGTAATGTAAACTTTACATAATTGCAAATGTTTTGTGGAGAAATTTGCTTGAGAATAAGGATAATACTATGGGAACTATATAGGTGTGTGAGGTACAACAAATTGAAAGACAGGAATATGCGACATTACCTTTGGTGAATGTAAACTAAAGACGATTGCTTCGTGCATTGTGTTTCAGTGGTTTGCACTTCACGGCCTCTTCTATCCGCAGAAACTTTCGGGCGTGATTTAGGCTGACACCACAGGCGGTGATCATCTCGTCAAGGTAGGCTATCCGCTCCTCGGCAGGAAGCTTCAGCACATCCTCGATACCAGAAAACTGTTTGTCTGAAGCCAGATGATGCGTCATCTTTCTGTAGGCCATACCTGAATATGGATCGTGCGGCTCACGGATGTCATATTCACTGCCGGTGTTGCTGCCGAAAGCGGTGAGCATATTCCCGTGGCTGCCGTAGTAGATGATCGTGCTCTTGAAGTCAATGACTGAATATTCCCTGACAATGAAATCAACGAGTTGCTTTTTCTCATTAATATTCAGAGATTTGAATAGATCGTCGAGTACTTCGTAGGTTAGTGGCCTTTCATGGGCATGGAGCATCCTTACTTTCGCTACAGCCTTTCTCATCCCGACCGATGCTTCTCGCAGGACAAGTTTCTCTGAATATGGATGATCGGTGTCCGCATAGGCCAGAAAGTTCCAATGCCATTCTTCCGCACGCTTGCAGATCCGGTCTTCAACAGGGTTGTTGTAGAGGTAGGCGAGAGAGGTCCTGATCTGCTTGTCTCCACGTTTGTTTGAAAGCCCGAATGTTGTGAACAATCTTCCTTTCAGAGCATGTCTGACGTTGTAAGCTCTGGAAAACTTAGAACAGAACTCCTGCACGAACCTGGCCACAATCTCATGATTCCCGGCTTCAATCAGTACGTGAATATGATTGTACATCAAACAGAGCCCAAGAACTCGAATTTTGTACTTTGTCGCTGTAAGTGAGAAAATCGTGAAGAACACAAGCGAGTCCTTCACATTGTAGAACACCACAAATCCGGACCGTGCCCTTTGGTAGATATGCCCGACCGCACCTCTCTGGTAAATCATTCGCCTCAAACGAGCCATAATTCAATAATTTAAGTTGGTTTATAAGTTTGCGACAAGATAGACATTTATCCACAGAACTCCAAAAGATTTTCATCGGCAGAGTCCGTGGCTGCATCTGGGTTGTGTCCAAGGCTGTACTTGGGATGCCTCTGTGTTGTCTAAGTGGCTGCATCTAGGCAAGTGCATCAGTGGTATCTTTCAGACAAGGATCCCCGTTTCGCCTCTTGTGACTACGTGGAATGTAACGCTCTGATTGTCATTAACTTGGCTACTGATCTTCGGTCTGTTTGGGCCAAAGTTGCACTTTTAGTTCGTTGATATTCAATGCTTTAATCCGCACCGATTGATTGTCAATGAATGACGTGTAATGCTTTGTGAGCACATGAATTAAGAGATTGTCTTTAGTGTTGACTCACTAAAGGCGACGTGTTAAATCCCATCAGGCCAATGCTTTGCGTGGCACTGATTGATAATCAGTTAGTGGTGATTAATGTGCTGAGAGTGAATCTGATGACGTTGTGTCTTTGGATAGAATCAACCAAAGGTAACTGGCGTTTTGCTTGAAAATGAATGCGTTATCGTTGACAGGCCATCGGCCAGGGGCGGTGAATGAGGTGTCGCCAAGGCTACCTGTTCACTATCACCTGCGAAAAACGATTATCCTTCCGTCGGTTAGGGCGGAAGGATAACGCATAGTTTGATATTCATAATTAGTGACTTTCAGGCGTGGCGGTTGGCTTTGTTAGCGGTCGCCTTGGTTGCGGGTGAGTTTGTCGGACAACTGGCTCAGTGACCGAAGTGCCTTCCGGTTCTGTCAAGGTCACTTCGATGCTTCGGCAAGCTCAGCAACCACAGGCTCGGTGACCGACTGCGAAGTGAGTTCAGTGACCGATTGCGAAGTGAACTCAGTGACCGGATGTAAGACCAGCTCCGTGACCGGGCTTTGGTAAACCCTTAAGACTGCCACTTCGGTGGTTGGTGAGCTTGGTGAACCACCGGCTCAGTGACCGCGCGCCCTGAAAGTCGTGATGCTTCTACTCGAGGGTGTGGATGGCGAGACCGGAACGGAGCTTCGGCTCGAACCATGTTGTCTTCGGAGGCATTATGTTGCCGGTGTCGGCGATGTCGATGAGCTGCTGCATGGAAACAGGGTAGAGGGCGAAAGCCACCTTCATCTCACCGCTGTCAACCCTGCGCTTAAGCTCGCCGAGGCCTCTGATTCCACCAACGAAATCGATTCTCTTGTCGGTGCGCAGATCCTTGATTCCAAGCACTTTGTCAAGTACGAGGTTCGAGAGGATCGTGACATCCAGAACTCCGATCGGGTCCTTGTCATCGTACCTGCCTGGAAGAGCCTCCAGAGAGTACCACTTTCCGTCCAGATACATAGAGAAGTTGTGCAGGTGATCCGGATGATAAATCTCAGCGCCCATCTCGCTGACGGTGAAGTTCTCCTCAAGTGCAGCGATGAACTGTTCCTTGGAAAGGCCGTTGAGATCCTTCACGACACGGTTGTAGTCCAGAATTTTGAGCTGGCTCTCCGGGAAGCACACGGCCATGAAGAAGTTGTACTCCTCGTTGCCTGTGTGGTTCGGATTCTGCGCCCTCTTCTCGGCTCCGACACGGGCCGCGGCAGCTGTACGGTGATGACCGTCAGCTACATAGAAAGCGTCTACGTCATTGTTGAACAGCCTTGTTATCTGATCAATGGTCTTGTCGTCATCAATCACCCAGAACTTGTGTCCGAACTTGTTCTCGTCGATGAAATCGTACTCCGGAGCCTTCTTGATGGTCTGGGCGACAATCTCGTTCAGAACGTGGTTGTCTTTGTAGGCGAAGAACACCGGCTCGATGTTGGCGTTCTGGATGCGCACGTGAACCATCCTGTCGTCTTCCTTGTCCTTGCGTGTGAGTTCGTGCTTCTTGATCTTGCCGGAAGCGTAGTCGTCAGTGTGGGCGCAGAGAACGAGCCCGTACTGGGTCCTGCCTTCCATCGTCTGCGCATAGACGTAGTAGCACTCCTTAGGGTCGCGCCTGAGCCAACCCTTAGCCTGCCACTCCTTGAAATTCTTTACGGCCTCGTCATAGACCTTCGGGTCGTGATCCTCAAGAATCGGGTTGAAGTCGATCTCCGGCTTGGTGATGTGCAGAAGGGATTTCTCTCCGGCCATCTCCTTGGCCTCTTCGGAGTTAAGCACGTCATAAGGCGGTGCTGCCACCTCAGTCACAATATCTTTTGGCGGCCTGATCGCCGCGAACGGTTTTACTCTTACCATAATATTATTTGATAAAATGTTGAATGAATATGCCCGCGTGCCTTGTCGGTTCACCTTCAGGCAGTCTAGAACTCACAGTTTGACTATGCCGTATTGAAGGTCCACGTTCTGGCTGTGTAAAAGGGCTTTGAAAAGGCGGCGCCGAAGTAAAGGCAGGGGCACCGCCTGAATATTCACGAGATTACTTGTTGACCTGGAAACGTGTGTTGCCGGTGGCGAAGAAATCGACAATCTGTCGCGCGGCGGCAAGACCGGCGTTCATGTTGGCCTCTGCGGTCTGGGCTCCCATCTTCTTAGGGGTGGCGAATATGCGCACACCGAACTTCTCCTTAAGAGCAGCGTAGTTGTCCGGAGCCACGTCGGTGACGTACTTCAGGTCGGTTCTCTCCTCAAGGGCCTTCTCCAGTCCGGCCTCATCGATGACCTCCTTGCGGGCGGTGTTCACCAGACAGGCACCCTTAGGCATCTTGGTGATCAGGTCGTAGCCGATCGAACCGATGGTCTGAGGGGTGGCGGGAATATGCACGGAGATGAAGTCGCACTCTGAGTACATGTGCTCAAGCGAGTCGGCAGGTTCCGCACCGGCCTCTCGGATCTTCTCCGCAGGGATGAACGGGTCGATGGCCATGACGCTCATTCCCAGAGCTTCGGCCTTCTTGCCGACCAGACGGCCCACGTTGCCGAAAGCCTGAATGCCGACCTTCTTGCCCTGAATTTCTGAGCCCGTGGCAGGTGTGAACTGATTGCGGCTCATGTAGATCATCATCGCGATGGCAAGCTCGGCGACAGCGTTGGAGTTCTGTCCGGGAGTGTTCATCACGACCACTTTGTGGGCTGTGGCTGCGGCCAGGTCCACGTTATCGTAGCCGGCTCCGGCGCGCACAACGATCTTCAGGTTCTTGGCAGCGTCAAGCACCTCGGCTGTGACTTTGTCGGAACGGATGATGAGGGCGTCCACGTCAGCGACAGCCGCGATGAGCTCCGAAGCGTCAGCGTACTTCTCAAGAGCGGCGAACTCGTGTCCGGCTCCAGTGACGATTTCCTTGATCCCTGCCACTGCGGCAGCGGAGAAAGGCTTCTGTGTGGCGACTAATATCTTCATGATGAGTTATTTCTTAAGTTCCTCAAATTCCTTCATGCAGTCAACCAGAGCCTGAACGTCCTCGACAGTGCAGGCGTTGTAGAGGGATGCCCTGAAGCCTCCGACGGAGCGGTGGCCCTTGATGCCGATCATGCCGCGCTCCTTGGCGAACGCCAGGAACTCATCCTGAAGAGTCTCGTAGCCCGGAGCCATCACGAAGCAGACGTTCATCAGCGAGCGGTCTTCCTTCGCGGCGGTGCCCACAAACAATGGGTTGCGGTCGATCTCTGAATATAGCAGGTCAGCCTTCCGCTGGTTGATCTTCTGAATGGCTGGCACGCCACCGATGCTCTTGAGCCACTTCAACGTCTCGTTCATCATGAATATGGAGAACACAGGAGGAGTGTTGTACATGGAAAGTTTCTCAATGTGGTTGCGGTAGTCAAGCATCGCAGGGAGGTACCTTGAAACCCTTCCGAGAGAGTCTTTCCTGATTATCGCGAAGATCACACCGGCAGGGCCGACGTTCTTCTGCGCTCCACCGTAGATGAGATCGTACTTGCTCACGTCCACAGGACGACTCATGATGTCGGACGACATGTCAGCGATCAGCGGAACAGGGCAGTCGATGTCTTCCTTGATCTCGGTACCATAGATGGTGTTGTTCGTGGTGATGTGGAAGTAGTCGATGTCGGTTGGGATTTCGTATCCTTTAGGAATATAAGAGTAGTTTTTGTCGGCTGAGCTTGCGAGAGCATACGCCTCACCGATTCCCTTTGCCTCCTTGAGGGCCTTCTTCGCCCAGACGCCTGTCTCAAGATAGGCGGCCTTCTTCTCGAGGTAGTTCATGGCCACATAAAGGAACTGAAGCGACGCTCCGCCACCGAGGAACACAACCTCATGGGTGTCCGGAATATTCAGAAGTTCTCTCCAGAGTGCGCGGCACTCGTCCATTGTCGCGTCCCATTCCTTTGTGCGGTGGGAAATGCTGAGAACTGAGACACCTGTGCCTTTGAAATCCTTCAAGGCCTCGATAGCATTGTCAATGGCCACCTGCGGGAGCAGGCAAGGGCCGGCGTTGAAAACGTGTACTTTCTTCATTTCTATTGTAATTTCAAAGTATTATTTAAAAATGCGGTTTAAAATCAAAACTGATTTTGCGGTAAATATAGGCAATTTAAAAGGATTTGCCCAATATTTGCCGCAAAATTAAAATCAGAAGCTTTTTTGATTTGTCAGAAATGTCCTTTCACGTCGGAAGGCATTCATGCAAATCAAGAGTTTTAATGACGTTATCTGTAGCCGAGGAGGTACGAGATGATTGCCATCCTGACGTACATTCCGCCGCCGGCTTCCTGGAAGTAATAGGCGTAAGGGGTCTCGTCAACATCTGTAGAGATCTCGTTGACCCTTGGAAGCGGATGCATGATCTTCATGTTCGGCTTGACGGAGCCGAGCATCGAGGCGGTGAGCCTGTAGACATCCTTCACCTTATTATATTCATCCATATCAGGGAATCTCTCTTGTTGGACTCTGGTCATGTAGAGGACGTCGCAGGCATTGATGCCGTCCTCTATTCTGTCGGTCTGCCTATAGTCAACGCCTTCCCGGTCAAGCAGTTCGAGATATTTCTTCGGCATATTCAATTCTTCAGGAGATGTGAATATGAAATGCGGGCCGAACCAACGGAGAGCCTCCACGAGCGAGTGGACAGCGCGACCGTACTTGAGGTCTCCGACCATATTCACTGTCAAACCATCAAGTTTGCCTTGTGTCTTCTGGATGGCGTAGAGGTCGAGAAGGGTCTGAGTCGGGTGCTGGTTGGCCCCGTCTCCGGCGTTTATGACAGGTACGGAGGCTACGGACGCCGCTATGTCGGCCGCTCCGGCCTGAGGATGCCTCATCACGATCATGTCCACGTAGTTGGACACAATTTTTATGGTGTCCTCCAGAGTCTCCCCTTTGGTCTGGCTGGTGTTGCGGTTGTCCGGGAAGCCGATGACTCTGGCACCCAACCTGTTGACCGCTGCCTCGAACGAGAGTCTCGTTCTGGTGGATGGCTCGAAGAACAAGCATGCCACCACTTTGCCGGCAAGGAAATTCTGCTCCCTGTTCGCCTCGAACTCCTTGGCGACTTCAAGGATGTGAAGGACTTCGTCCTTAGTGAAATCCTGGATTGAAATTAGACTTTTAGGCATAACAATTATGATTTAAAGTTCGTTTATCGTACAATTTTCGATTTTCCCGATCCTGGTGCGGAAATCGTCCTCGGAGGAGAGACGCACCCACGTCTGAAGCGTGCATTCCGTTCCGAAATCCTGGCCGCGCTGTCTCAGGTCCATGTCCTTGAGGACTTTCATCACGCTGTTCATCGCCTCGTAGCCGAAACGGATGCAGAACCATTTCCCCGCGATTTTCTCTACGCTCCCTGCTTTGTCGAGGGCTTCCGCCGTAGAAGTTTTGTAGGCTCGAATCAGACCCGGAATCCCGAGTTTTATTCCTCCGAAGTAGCGCACAACCACCACCAGCACGTCACTCAAGCCTCTGGAGTCAATCTGCCCGAGGATAGGCCTCCCGGCAGAGGAGGACGGCTCACCGTCATCGTTGGCCCTGAACTTGTCACCGAGATAGCCCAACCGGTAGGCGTAGCAATGATGACGTGCGTCGTGGTACTTCTTCTTCAGGTCGCTGACGATGCCTTTGACCTCATCTTCTGTTTCGACAGGAAAAGCGAAAGATATGAAGCGGCTGCCGTTGTCTTTGAACAGCCCTTCAGCCGGTCCGGGAATGCTCTTGTAGGAGTCTCGGATGATGTTTTCTGGTGTCTCCATGTCCCAAAGTGGGTCGCTGTGGTTCGGCAGGCTCACAAACCGGTCGCTGAGCTTGCCGAAGCGACATTCCTAACACACGAAATTAGTGTTTTTCACATAATTTTGCAACGGAACGGGAAATTTTGTAATTTTGAAATGGTTTTGAATCAAAAATATTTATGGTCTATAAATTCAGGGTTACTCTCGCCGGAATCAAAGGATTCTACAGGCTTTACGAGATGAGGGGTGAAACGACCCTTTATGAGTTCCACAAACAAATGCGCGCGGACATGGAATTCCCGCAGGATCAGTTGATTATGTTCAAGGCTTTGGATGCCGGTGGTGGTGTCGTCGCACGTTATGGTCTGTTTGACCTTGGCAGCGGCACCGTGGACAACATCACGGTGGCGCAGGCGGTCAAAAACGGTGTGGCCTCATTCCTGTACTTTTATGACGTGCCTAACCGCAAGAGCGTGATCGTCACATTCGAGGGTACGGAGGAAAAGCCGGGCTGTTCACCTACGATCGTTGAGGTTAAGGGACCGAACCCTATCGAGTTTGAGAATGGCTATGTGGCTTTTGAGGATCTCCCTGATTCTCAACGTCATCTTCCAGGACAGAAGCCTGACTGGGGCTCTGAAGACGATGATGATGAGGGCACTGCGTCCGTCAGCCTTGATGATGACAGTGGCGATGATGACGATGAGGATGATGACGATGAAGATGGAAAGATCGTCTTTGACGGAACCGAAGATTTGGACATCTAAAATTTCTTTCTGAATATGTCCCGGCGGCTTCTCATAATCCTAGGACCTACCGCTGTCGGCAAGACTGACTTCAGCATCTCGAAGGCTTTGGAATATGGGTCACCTGTGATTTCTTGTGACTCCCGCCAAATCTTCAAGAATATGTCGATCGGGACAGCAGTCCCGAGTGCTTCGCAGCTTGCGGCTGTGAAGCATTATTTCATTCAGACCGTTCCGGTCACGCAGCCGTACACGGCAGGGGATTACGAGTTTGAAGCGGTGTCGCTTGTCGAGAAACTGTTCGATGAAGGGCATGAAACCCTGGTGATGACCGGTGGCTCCATGTTTTACATTGATGCCGTCTGTAATGGCCTGGACAATCTTCCTGACGGGGATCCAATCCTACGCTCCGAGTTATGGCAAAGGCTTGGTGAAGAGGGAGTCGAGACTCTTGCCGAGGAACTTCGGCAGAAGGATCCGCTGACATATTCACAGATCGACACCCGCAACAGCCAGAGGGTCATCCGCGCGCTGGAGGTTTGTCTCGTTTCCGGGAAGCCGTTCTCATCGTTCAAGACGGGGGAGAGGAGGAAGCGTTCCTTCGAGATTGAAAAGGTCGGGTTGACGCGGCCGCGAGAGGAATTATATTCACGGATAGACCAGAGAGTACTGAATATGATGGATGTGGGCTTGGTCGAAGAGGTCCGTTCGCTGCTGTCGTACCGGGATCGCCAGGCGCTTCAGACAGTCGGCTACAAAGAAATCTTTGAATATCTTGACGGAAAAATTCCTCTGGAGGAAGCCGTCCGGCTCATCCAGAGGAACACTCGTCATTATGCCAAGAAGCAGCTCACCTGGTGGCGCCGCGATCCCACCATCCGTTGGGTAGAGGTTTAACCCACAATTGACGCAATAACTTAAAAGGACAAAAAGTACAATCGGAGCTATGCGACGCAAGGGGTCTGGGGAATTCGGCCCCCAGTGCCCCACCGGGGCTGTCCCGCAGGAACTGGGGGTGGATAGTGACGATTTGCCGTTCTAGAACGGCAAATCATTGCTCGGATCGTCCGCAGGAAGGTCGTCGATGGTAGGGGCCGGCGCCGCCTGAGGCTGGGCTCCGTAATTCGGCTGAGGTGCCGTGGTGTAACTCTGCTGCGGAGCCTGGTAGGCTGGCTGTTGCGCAGGAGCCGACTGTCCAGCCGGGGTGATTCTCCACACGCGCACATCATTGTACCAACGTCCGTTATATTCCCTTGCCCTGAGATTGAACGCCACTTTCACGGAGTCCCCGACCTGATACTTGTCCAGATCCGCGACCTTGTCGTTGCCGAACGCCGTGAAGCACACATCCGCCGGGTAGTTGCCGTCCTGATATTCGAGGACAAAATCCTGCTTTGTCCATGAGCCTTTCGCTCCCTGTCCGTTTTGTTTGGCAAGCTTCTGTTTGATCCTGCCTTCTATTTCCAATGCCATGATATTCTTTGTCTTGTAAAAATTAAACCTGCTCGGCGCCGGGCGCAAAGCAGGCTTGTCATACGCTGCCTGAGGCAGTGATTATTTCTTGTCCTCAACCGCAGGCTCGACAAAAACCTTGACAGAGTCGAGCTGAATGTCAAACACGAGGGTCGAGTTAGGGTCGATGCCATTGGAACCACGCTCACCGTAGCCAAGTTCTGAAGGCACAAAGAGGGTCGCCTTGCCGCCTTCTCCAAGGAGCTGGAGACCTTCTGTCCATGCTGGAATGACTCTGTTGAGGGTAAGCATGACAGCATCCTGATCCTCTTTGACTTCCTCTACGACGGTGCCGTCGGTGAGTGAGAGCTTGTAGTGAACATAGACTGTGTCCTTGGCGGATTTCGGCTTGACGTCGCTTCCGGCCTCGACGATGATGTACTGGAGTCCGGATTCAGTCTCCTGAACGCCTTCCTTCTTGCGGTTGGCCTCAAGGAACTTCTGCTCCTTCTCCTTGTTGATGGCACCTACATATTCAGCCCTCTTCTGAACGAAATCGTTCATGATCCTGTTCATTTCCTCAGGGTTCACCTTGAACTGCTTGGTGAACTCCTCGTCGCGCGGGTTGCCCTTGGAAGCCACAAAATCGGCGGCTCCTTTCTTGATCATGTTGAAGTTGAGGTCACCCATGTTGTAGTTCTTGATCATGGAGCCGAGCTGGATGCCGAGGAGGTAGCTGACTGAGTCAACAGTGGCCTTTGAAGGAAGGAGTTCCTTGGCACTTGCCGGTTTTTGAGGAGCGGCGGCGACCGCCGTGCTGTCCGCACCGTCAGCCTTGCCGCTGACGCTGTTTGAGTTGCAGGCCACGATGGAAAGAATCATCGCTGAGGCCGCAAGCATTTTCATTGTTTTCATACTATACAGATTTTATATGTTGTCTTTTGCCTCGGTGGCGCTATGCCCCGAAAGTCTTGCAAATATCGTAAAAATAATTGGTTTTATTATCTATAAAGTCGCAAAATGCTTGCTTATGCCGAAAACAATCACTATTTTTAGAAATAATTCGGAAATTCTATGGAAATTGACTCGTCGTTGCTGAATTCCAAACTGAAAGAGTTCTTCGGTTTCGATTCCTTCAAGGGAGACCAGGAGAAGATTATCCGTAATCTGCTGGACGGCAAGGACACATTCGTCCTTATGCCGACAGGGGGCGGGAAATCTTTGTGCTTCCAGTTGCCGGCCTTGGTGATGCCGGGAACAGCCATCGTCATCTCTCCTTTGATCGCCTTGATGAAGAATCAGGTGGATGTGATCAGAGGATTCGTGGAGGAGCAGAATGGAGTCGCGCACTTCCTTAACTCATCCTTGAACAGGGCTCAGATCCAAGAGGTGCGGGCGGATGTGCTTTCCGGAGTGACCAAACTGCTGTACGTGGCTCCCGAGTCTTTGACGAAAGAGGAGAACGTGGACTTGCTCAAGGAAGTCAACATCTCTTTCTACGCCGTGGATGAGGCGCATTGCATCTCGGAATGGGGACATGACTTCCGGCCGGAGTACAGGCGCATAAAGGATATGGTCCAGACGATCGGCAAGGCTCCGATCATAGCGTTGACGGCGACAGCGACTCCTAAGGTTCAGAACGACATTCAGAAGAATCTTGGAATCATGGACGCGAAGGTCTTCAAGTCCTCCTTCAACAGGCCTAACCTGTATTATGAGGTTCGTGACAAGGTGGATCCTGACAAGGACATAATACGATACATCAAGCAACATCCGGGGAAGTCCGGAATCATATATTGCCTGAGCCGCAAGAAAGTGGAGGAGGTGGCGAGACTTTTGGAAATCAACGGCATACGTGCGCTGCCTTATCATGCCGGTCTGGATGCCAAGACCAGGGCAGAGAATCAGGACAGGTTCCTGATGGAGGATGTGGATGTGATAGTGGCCACCATAGCGTTCGGCATGGGAATAGACAAGCCGGATGTCCGCTTTGTCATCCACTATGACATTCCTAAGAGCATCGAGGGTTACTATCAGGAGACGGGAAGGGCCGGCAGGGACGGGGAAAACGCCGAGTGCATTACCTACTACAGTTACAAGGACATACGCAAACTGGAGAAGTTCATGCAGGGCAAACCGGTTTCCGAGCAGGAAATAGGCCGGCAGCTGCTCATGGACACAGTGGCTTACGCGGAGTCCAGCGTTTGCCGTAGAAGGATGCTCCTGAATTATTTCGGGGAGGACTACCCTAAGGACAATTGCTGCATGTGTGACAATTGTGTCAACCCAAAGGCTACCTTCGACGGGCGCAAGGAGATGAGTTTGGTGATAAGACTGATAAAGTCTCTTCCTGAGCATTTCAAGATTGAGCACCTGGCTTCGGTGCTGGCAGGACAGAGCAATGCCATGATAAAATCTTACCGTCACGACATATTCCCGCTTTTCGGCTCCGGAAAGGAGCATGGTGTAGGTTTCTGGTGTGCTGTCATCCATCAGGGACTCTTGATGCATCTTCTTGAAAAAGAAATAGAAACGTACGGATTGATCTATGTCACAAGCAAAGGCGAGGAGTTCTTCGCGAATCCTTACGAGGTCCGTCTGGTGGAGGACAGGGCTTTCAAAGGGAAAGGCTCTGATGATGACGATGATGACGATGCTCCGTCTGGAACGTCCATGAAGGGAGGAGGTGGTGACGCCGCATTGCTTTCCATGCTGAAGAGCCTGAGAAAGGATCTCTCCAAAAAACTGGGTCTCCAGCCATGGATCATATTCGGAGACCCGGCGTTGGAGGACATGTCAATCCTGTACCCGGTCACATATGAGGAACTTCATAATTGTCAAGGAGTCGGGGAGGGAAAGGCCCGTAAGTACGGGAAAGAGTTCATCGACTTTATCCGCAGGTACGTGGAGGAGAACGACATCACAAGGCCGGAAGATTTCGTGGTGAAATCAGTTCCTACCAAAAGCGCCGACAAGATATTCATCATTCAAAGCGTCGACAGGCGCATGTCGTTGGAGGACATCGCGGACGCCAAGGAACTGGATTTGGATGAATTGGTCAGCGAGATTGAAGGCATCGTGTCCTCCGGTACCAAACTGGATCTGAATTACTATATCAGCCAGACCATTGATGATGAGGTGGTTGATGAGATCTATGAATATTTCAAAAGTGAGGCGACCTCGGACTCGGTGGAGGAGGCTATCAAGGAGTTGGGCTCAGACTATGAGGAGATGGAGATACGTCTTGTGAGGATAAAATTCCTCTGCGAGATTGCCTCTTAGATTGTCACCATTCTGAGTCGTCGGCCTTCATAATGGCCGAGCCTCCGGAATCCGAACATCTTGACATATTGTGCGAAATAGTCGAACCTGTCTCCGACTTGCTCCGGCGTGTGGGAATCTGACCCCATGCAGATGATCTCCCCGCCAAGCTCCATGTACCTTATCAGGATGTCCTTGTCAAGCTGCGGCGTGCGCAATCCGTAAGTCTTGTAGCTTTTGGTGTTGATTTCCAGCCCTTTCCCATTCTCGATCAAGTACTTGAAAATCTCATCGAACAGCCCCGGAAAGTCCCGGTACAAAACACTTTCCTTAGGGTACGGGGCGTAGCGCGCCACATAGTCGAAGTGCCCCATGATGTCGAAGTCTCCGAGCCAGCGCATTTCCCGGAGTATGGTTTCGAGATAGCGGCCGTAAGCCTCCTTCCAGTTCTTTCCCTTGAAATAAGGCCCGAAGTATGGATCCGTGTCCTCAAGATAGTGAACAGAGGCGATGATCTGGTCGAACTTGTGTTTCGAGAGAAGTTCTCTGGTCCGTTCGTGGTTATTTTCACCAAGGCCGAGTTCTATTCCCTTGAATATCTTGAACTTTTTGGATGCTGCCTTCCCGAAAGCCCCGTTGGCGATGAGCCCGTTCATCCTATCGATCTCGGCCTGCTGCGCCTCTACATCGAATACCTCGCTGACGATAGGCTCGAACTCCTCCTTCATCTTAGGAACGTAGAAATCACAGTGGTCGGAGAAACATATTCCTCCGAGTCCTTTTTCCGCCGCGGCGATGGCACTCTTTTCAACAGTTGTACCCTCTCCGTCAAAGGAGAATTGGCTATGGTTGTGTGTATCAAAAAACATAGGCACGAATATAGTATTTTTTACTTAAATTTGTAAATTGTAATTAACAACGAATATTATTATGTTCACATTTGGCTACAAAACTTCTTTCAGCAGCATCCTCAGAGCTTTGGCTTCCATCGGAATAGGCCTGGTGATGATTTTTGACAACGAGGCTTCGGTGACGGTTGTGAAAGTCATAGCGGCTTTCCTGTTGGCCTCCGGGGTCGTCTCGCTGCTCTATGGTTTCATACGCGGAAAAAGGGAAGGAGTACTTCCGCTGATGGCAGTGAACTCTGTAGTGGATTTGATCCTGGGGCTCTTGCTTTTCCTGAACCCGGTTTGGGTGGCCGGCTTCATCGTGACGCTGATAGGAATCGTTCTGATTCTGTTCGGCGGCATCCAGTTGCTTGCCCTGGCCGGAACCCTGTCCCTGCTCGGGGCCGGTTTTTCCACCTTGATTCTTTCTATCTGTGCCGTGATAGGTGGGGCGTTCCTGCTCTTCAACCCGTTCGGAGAGAGGGTAATGAGCATCTGCGCCGGAAGTTTCCTGTTATTGTACGGAGTCTCCGAACTGATCTCATCATGGCGGATCCGCAAGGCAAAAGAGGTATACGAGATCCGTTTCAACACGCCTGACGAACCGCTGTCTGATCAGGATGGAATCGAGACTTCGGGCCTGGACGATGCCAAGGAAGTGAACTACACAAAGGTGGACGAATAGGATGATTCCACAGGAAACGGTACAGAAAATCCTTGACACCGCCCGGATCGAGGAGGTGGTGGGTGACTTTGTGGCTCTCAGGAGGCGCGGGGCCGACCTATGGGCTTGCTGTCCGTTTCATGGTGAGAAGACTCCGTCCTTTCATGTCATTCCTGCGAAAGGGCAGTACTATTGTTTCGGCTGCCACAAGGGGGGATCCGCTGTCGGGTTCATCATGGACTACGAGCACCTGTCCTACGTGGAGGCGCTGCGGTACCTCGCCAAAAAGTACAACATCGAGATAGTCGAGAAAGAGGAGACCGCGGAGGACATAGCGAACCGTCAGCGGAACGAAAGCCTTCTGCTTGTCTCTGAATATGCCGGCGATTTCTTCAAGGAGCAATTGAAGACGGCGGAAGGCCGGGCTGTGGGACTTGAATATTTCCACTCCCGCGGGCTTGAGGACTCCACCATAGAGAAATATGGCCTTGGATGGGCTCCGTCGAGCCGCCACGCTTTCACTGATGCGGCCAAGGCGGCCGGGTACAAGGATGAATATCTTCTTGAGACGGGACTGTGCGCCACGTACGATTCGGACAACCGGCTGCATGACAGGTTCTTCGACCGTGTGGTGTTCCCGATTCATTCTGTGAGCGGGAGGGTCATCGCTTTCGGGGCAAGGACACTGAAGTCGAAGGAGCCGGGCAAGCCTTACGCCAAGTATGTCAATTCCAAGGAGTCGGACATCTATGTCAAGAACAAGTCTCTCTACGGCATCTGGTTCGCCAAGAACGAGATGGCGCGCAAGGACAAATGCTATCTGGTTGAGGGTTATCTGGATGTGCTTTCGATGCATCAGCTCGGGATCACCAACGTGGTGGCTTCCAGCGGAACCGCATTGACGGAAGGGCAGATAGGCCTCATCAAGCGTTTCACGCAGAACGTCACGATCATGTATGACGGAGACTCCGCCGGAATCCACGCCGCTTTGAGGGGGATCGACATGTTCCTGCGTGAGGGGATGAATGTGAAGGTGGTGCTGATTCCTGACGGGGATGATCCGGATTCATATTCCAGAAAACATTCTTTGGCCGAGGTTGAGGAATTCCTTGCCGGGGCTGAGATGGATTTCGTGGATTTCAAGTCTTCGCTGTTGATGAAGGACACCGCCAAGGATCCTTTGAAACGGGCTGAGGTGATAAACGACATCGCTGACACGATTGCCGACATTCCTGATGCGGTGAAACGCTCTGTCTATGTCGATTTCTTGAGCGACAAGTTTGAGATTAGGCGTGACATTTTGGACGAAAGGATTGGTGTCACACGGTCCAAGAGGCTTATTGAGGAGAAAAAAAACACAGACCGTGAAAGGCGTCAGGCTCAGGCGGCATCTGTGGCTTCGACAGGCTCAGCCACCGATGCCGCTCCGGTGGCTGAGCCAGCCGAAGCCACAGAAGAACCTGTCCGGCTTACAGGCCTGGATGCCTTGATAGACAACCGGATAATGGCGACCGCCGAGCGTGACCTGCTGAATTTCATCCTCACCTACGGGACAAGCAAATTGGAGTTCCAAAGTGATTCGGACTTTTATCCTGGCTCGGACGAGGAGGCGCTGACTGTGTTTGACTTCATCAGTCAGGCGTTGGAGGGGGATGATTCCAGATTTGCCAACACTGCCTTCAGGAAGGCATACGAAGCATATTCCAAAGACTATTATGAGGGATATTCGCAGGAGGAGATCGTCAAGCATCTGATGGACGGAGAGGACAGGGATGTGGCCTACGTGGCCGCCCAATTGTCCACGGATGAGAGGTACGAGCTGTCGGTGAAGCATCTGCGCCAGTCCATGATGTCAAAGGGGTCGTGGCTGACGATTTATGTTCCAAAGGCCATTCTGGTCTTCCAGCAAAGCCGTATGGAGAACAAGGACAGCGAGTTGAAAGAGCAACTTCAGGAGGCACAGACCGCTTCCGACAGCGACCGCGTGATGGAGATCATGCAGGAGATGCTCAAGGTGCAGAAGGCGCTTAAATTGGTGAAAGTCAGATTGGGAAGAGAAAAATAATATTCATGAATATGGAAAAGAAATTCAAGAGAACACTTGTGACCTGTGCGTTGCCTTATGCCAACGGACCGGTTCACATCGGGCATTTGGCCGGGGTGTATGTGCCGGCGGACATCTATGTCCGGTACCTTAGGATGAGGGGGGAGGATGTGCTTTACATCTGCGGAAGCGATGAGCACGGAGTCCCGATCACCATCAAGGCCCGCAAGGAGGGCTGCACTCCTCAGGACATAGTTGACCGTTACCACAAACTCATAAAGGACTCGTTCACGGGTCTGGGAATCAATTTTGACATCTATGGCCGCACGTCTTCGGATGTGCACGAGAAGAACGCTTCGGCGTTCTTCCGCAAGTTGTACGATGAGGGCAAGTTCATCACAAAGGAATCCGAACAGTACTACGATCCTGAGGCCAAACAGTTCCTCGCCGACCGTTACATCATGGGTACCTGTCCCAAGTGTGGCAATCCGGATGCCTATGGTGATCAATGCGAGAAGTGCGGAAGCACGTTGAGTCCAGAAGAACTGATCAATCCTAGGTCAAAACTCAGTGGTGCTGAGCCTATCAAGAAGAAGACTACTCACTGGTATCTTCCTCTGGATCAGTACGAGCCGTGGCTTCGTGAGTGGATACTTGAACAGCACAAGGAGTGGAGGAGCAATGTCTATGGCCAGTGCAAGAGTTGGATCGACGGCGGTTTGCAGCCTCGTGCCGTGAGCCGTGATCTTGACTGGGGCGTGCCGGTTCCTGTAGAGGGAGCCGAGGGCAAGGTTCTCTATGTCTGGTTCGACGCTCCGATCGGGTATATTTCCAACACCCAGGAACTTCTTCCTCAGTCTTGGGAGAAGTGGTGGAAGAGCGGGGACACCCGGCTTGTACATTTCATCGGCAAGGACAACATCGTGTTCCACTGCATCGTGTTCCCTTCGATGCTCAAGGCCTACGGGGACGGCTACATCCTTCCTGACAACGTGCCGGCCAACGAATTCCTCAACCTTGAGGGCGACAAGATCTCCACGTCCCGCAACTGGGCCGTCTGGGCTCATGAATATCTGGAGCAGTTCCCAGGCAAACAGGATGTCATGAGGTATGTCCTCACGGCCAACGCGCCCGAGACCAAGGACAATGATTTCAGCTGGAAGGATTTCCAGACACGCAACAACAGTGAGTTGGTCGCCATATTCGGAAACTTTGTGAACCGCGCCATTGTGCTCACTCATAAGTATTTCGATGGGAAAGTACCTGTTTGCGGGGAACTTCAGGATGTTGACAAGGCGGCTCTTGCCGAGATCCCTGCGCTTAAGGTTTCGCTGGAGAGAAATCTTGACGGATTCCATTTCCGTGAGGCTCTGAAGGATGCCATGTCTATCGCCCGTGTGGGCAACAAGTATATTTCCGACACGGAGCCTTGGAAGGTCGCCAAGACAGACATGGAGCGTTGCGCCACAATCCTGAATGTCAGCCTGCAGATCTGCGCTGACCTTGCGATCGCCTTTGAGCCTTTCACCCCGTTTGCCGCCGAGAAACTCCGCAAGATGCTCGGTGTCTGCCTCTGCGCGGGAATAGACCATCGTAAGGGAGAGCAGGAGACCGTCAACACTTATAAGGAGGGCGAGTGCGCCGCTCTGCACACGGTGTCAGCCTCGGGCGCTGAACAGCAGTCGAATTGCCCCGGCGCCGGCAAATGCGTGTGCCTCGGCTGGGATGTCCTTGGCAATGAGAATATCCTTCCTGCCGGACATGAGATCGGCGCCGCAGAGCTGTTGTTCGCCAAGATCGAGGATGAGGCCATCAATGCCCAGCTTGCACGTCTTGACGCCATCCGTGCCGAGAGAGAGGCCGCCGAGAAGGCTGAGGCAGCGAAGAAGGTACTCCCTCAGAAGGCAGAATGCTGTTTCGACGACTTTGAGAAGATGGATATCCGCACAGCCACGGTTCTTGCGGCGGAGCGTGTGCCAAAGACTGACAAGTTACTGAAACTCAGTATCGACACTGGAATCGACAAGAGGACGATTGTCTCCGGAATCGCTGAATATTACTCTCCGGAGGAGATGGTCGGCAAGCAGATCTGCATCCTTGCCAACCTTCAGCCAAGGACAATCCGTGGCATTGAGTCCCGTGGAATGATTCTGATGGCCAAACAGGGCGATGGAAAGATGAGGTTCATCACTCCTGCTGAGGCTCTTAACAATGGTGCTATAGTAGGTTGACATATTCACATAATTAATAGTATGAAAGGATTTATTGCTTCATTTGCCGTGGCGGCCCTCGTTATGGGTTGCGCCCAGAGTCCGACCCTCACAAAGTCAGGATTGGATCCGGAGAATTTCAAGGGAGAGCGTGATGGTGTGCAGACTGCTCTGTACACTTTGACGAACAAGTCTGGAATGGAGGTCTGCATCACCAATTTCGGTGGCAGGATCGTGTCCGTGATGGTTCCGGATAAAAACGGAGACTACAAGGATGTTGTTCTTGGCTTCGACAAGGTTTCGGACTATTTCCCGGAGAACAACCAGACTGATTTCGGCGCCACCATCGGTCGTTACGCCAATCGTATCAACGGAGGCAGATTCACTTTGGACAGCATTGATTACCAGTTGCCTCAGAATAATTATGGACATTGTCTGCACGGTGGACCTGACGGATGGCAGTACAAGGTCTACAATGTTCTGGAGGCCGATGCCTCGCATCTTAAACTGGAGATCGTTTCTCCTGACGGGGATGCGAATTTCCCTGGCAAGGTGACCGCTGACGTGACCTTCACCCTTACGGAGGACAACGCGATAGACATCAGGTACTCCGCCACGACCGATGCTCCGACGATCATCAACATGACCAACCATTCGTACTTCAATCTGTCCGGAGACCCTGCGAATCATCAAATCACGGCTGATTCTCTGTACATCAACGCCTCGAACTTCACTCCTGTGGATTCGACGTTCATGACCACCGGCGAGATCGCTTCCGTGGAGGGCACTCCGTTCGATTTCAGGAAGATGAAACTGATCGGGGATGACATCGACTCTGACAACGAGCAGGTTCGCAACGGCCACGGCTTCGACCACAACTGGGTTCTCGACACCAAGGGTGACGATACTGTCCTGGCCGCCGAGGTATATTGCCCGGAGACAGGCATCGTGCTTAAGGAATATACCAACGAGCCAGGCGTGCAGGTCTATGCCGGCAACTTCCTTGACGGCACCGTAACCGGCAAGAAGGGCGTTGCCTATGGCCACCGCACCGCCATATGTCTTGAGTCCCAGAAGTACCCAGATACCCCGAACAAGCCTGAGTGGCCGTCAGCCGTCCTCCGTCCCGGAGAGACCTACACCAGCCACTGCGTCTTCGCTTTCAGTGTGAGGTAGTTTCAGGAATATTAATGGATATAATTACTCATTGGCGGCACTTCTTCAACCGCTGATGAGTAATTATAATTTTCGGATGACATTCAGGCCGTCGCGGATGGGGAGGAGGACGGATTCGACGCGGGGATCGGAGACAACGAGATCGTTGAAGGCGATGATGCCTTGGGTCTGTTTGTCTTTAGGGACGGGATCCTGCCAGAGTTTGCCGTCCCAAAGGACATCGTCGGCGAGGATGAGGCCACCGGGCTTCACAAGATCGAAGACCAGATTGTAGTAGGTGACATATTCCCGTTTGTTGGCATCCATATAGACCAGGTCGTAAGGACCTTTCAATGAGGATAGCGTCTTGCAGGCATCCCCGATGTGGAGGGTGATTTTGTCAGACACTCCGGCTCTGGCCCAGCCCTCTTGCATCAGATCCTCCAGCTCGTCATTGATCTCAAGCGTGTCAATGAGCCCGTCCTCTGGAAGCCCATAAGCCATACAGGTGGCGGAATAACCGGTGAATGCCCCGATCTCAAGGATGCGCTTTGCCTGCGAAATCTCCACAAGCATAGTCAACAATCTTCCCTGAACCGCCCCCGAAAGCATCCGAGGATAGTTAGTGTGGATGTTAGTCTGCTTCTCAATCCAGTCCAAAGCCTCGCTCTGACGCGAAGAATGCTCTCGAAGATATCTGTCTGCCGGAGATTCCATTTGTCACTTGAATATTAATTGTTATGCACCGAGCCGCTTGTTTTTGATCAGTATCCTGAAATATGGGTACTTCCCGTTCACGCATAGATCTTTTCCATCATCCCCCTTTCTGAATCTGACTATCTCAAATTGTTCAGGGTTATATTTATGGAGAAATGTTATAGGAACCCCCATAAGACCTTGATAGTCTTTAGGAATGTCTTGTGTCCTGTCAACATTTATCCCTTCACAGTTGTCAAAATTGGGATATTTTTCTTCATTGCCTTTGTATATTTTGGTAAGGGCGATGTCTTCATGGCGTTGAGAAAGTTCCAAGTTTGTCAACCAAAGACAGTTATTGGTGGCGATAATGGATTGCCCATCTTTGTTGACACTTACTTCAGTCCCATATAGCTCGTAATGTTCAGGAACGATGAATCCGGAAATTCCTCTGCCTAGATTAACTCCCAGCCAGGCTCTATTTTGTTGGATAAGCTCGAATATTTCTTTGTAAGTAATCGCATTGACATTGCCGATTATCAGAAATTTTTTGTCAAACTTGACGATTTGAGAGACAAATTCCCGGAAAAGAGAAAACGGAGGGTTTGTTACGATGATATCGGATTCCTTTAATAATTCGATGCTCTCGTTGCTTCTGAAATCACCGTCACCTGTGAAATGTGATAGCTCAATATCAGTTTTTTGGTTAAATTGACCATTGGTCCCCGTGAATTCGCAATAGATGCCATTGGCAGGTTCATTATCCATAAACAGAGAGTTATCTGCCTTTCTGTAGCATGATGCAATAAGCTTTTTTATTCCGAGGTTCTGGAAATTCTCTGCGAAGTAACGGAAAAAATTACTCGTTCTGGGATCATCGCAGTTGCAATAGACAACTTTTCCTCGGAATTTGTCATTATAATGCTGAAGTTCCCGCTCTATATCACAAAATTGTGTATAGAACTCATCGCTTTTAGATTTTTGAGCCTTCCTAAGTAATGTGTTTGTAGCGTTTCTGGCCATAATAAAAGTATAGGAATAGAGGATTATTTCGATGTTAATTGTTTGAATAAGTCACTTCCAAGTATTTGAAGAGAAGTGTTCGATATGTCCAGCATTATCTTGAATATATCGTTCGCTTTCCAACACCCTCCGTCCTCTTGGTTATATATTGAAGCAGCTTGCAGCATGATTGTCTTATCGTTATGCTTGACAAACATATTCTTGCAAAGATTCGTGTTGATCGGCATTCCATAATTGGCGGCGGTCAACCTGTCCAATCTGTTAAGCATTCCGGAATTATATTCAAGGGTTACGATTCTTCCGTCCGGCCTAGTCACGTTGATTGTCTTGGTTAAAAAGTTGGATCCTTCAAGAAACAGTACATAAGGGAAATGAGACTCGGAAAGCATGAAATTAGCTATTTCGAAAATATTCTTGTGCGATCGTTCTATGGCATTTCCGGCTGCCATTAAATCTTGGTCTTTGTTCTTTCCTACTAGTTCTCCTTTCCTAATGTTTTCAGTGTCTTTACCTTGGTGCTTTGCTTCAGACACCAAAACAACTCTCCACCGACCATTGTCGTCTTTGACTTCAATGATCCCTCCGTCAGGAATGATACTGGCGTTCTCTACAAATAGAGTCTGTCCAAGACAAGGGTCTATCTCTTGTAAGACTTCATTGATTTCTTTCTTCTCAATGCTCTTTCTATATCTGAAAGTCAGCTTGGGGTAATCTTCTTGTAGTTTTTTTATGGTGTGGCGGGATATCTCACCCACAGTCATGTCGTGCAATTTCGCTTCTTCACCGAATATCCCTACGACACCGTGACTTTTTTTATGCTGTTCAGTTAACCTTTCGGATTGATTTTTTTGTGCCATATGTTTGATACTCTTAAAGTTTATTATCTCTGCCCGGATCCATATACAATGCAAAACCGTTGAGTACAGGACAGGCATACGCTCCTGTGATGTTGAGGCGGATCTTGGATGTGGTGGTTTCGGCGATCGGGATGATTCGCTTGTAGCCGATTGTGGTCTCGGAGGCTATTTCCGTCCATTGGTCATCGTTGCCAAACGTTTCGATGGTGAAAGACTTGATCCTCTGACCCAAAGGAATATATTCCTGAAGCTGGATCAGGTTGAAGGTTTTTTCTCCATTGAGGTTGATGGTTATCGAGGCTTCCGTGACATCGTCCGAAGCGGCCCAAAAAGAGTCATAGTCATCATTCAGAATGTTTTGTGCCTTGAAGGATCGGCTTCTGACGGAGGTCGCCTCCGCTTTCGCACCTTCGGCTAAATTGTCTTTGAATATGTTGTCGAGAGCCGCCCTTAACTCCATCAGTCTAAGGGAGTCTGCCGCATTGATGTGTCCGGTCGTGTCAGGCGGTACGTTCAACAGAAGCAATGAATTGCGTCCGACGCTTTCGTAATAAATTCGGAGAAGATCATCCACTGACTTTACCTTATCGTTCTCGCTCTCTCTCCAGAACCAACCCGGACGGATGGAGACATCGGTCTCGGCCGGAATCCAACAGGCACCGAGAGCGTTGCCGCGGTTAAGGGTGTCCTGACAAGGCGCACCGGCTCCAGGGGTGAATCCTTCGGTGTCAAGTCTGCCCCAGCAAGTCCTGCCAGCTGATCCTCGCTCGTTGCCTACCCAACGACAGTCAGGACCGATGTCGCTGAATATGACCGCGTTCGGCTGAAGCCTTCTTACGGTTCCGTTGAACAGAGGCCAATCGTAATCCTGCCTCTTTCCATTCGGACCTTCACCGTTGGCTCCGTCGAACCACTGCTCGAAGACCTCGCCGTAGCTGCCGAGAGCACTCTCCAATGTCTTTGCGTAAACCCCATTGTACTCTTGAGTCCCGTAAGTCGGATCGTTCCTGTCCCACGGGGAGATGTAAACTCCGAATTTGAGTCCGTCCTTGGCACAGGCTTCGGATAGCTCTTTAAGCACGTCGCCTTTCCCGTCTTTCCACGGACTTTTCGCCACAGTGTGTCCACAGACAGGGTTCGGCCACAGACAGAAACCATCGTGATGTTTTCCGGTGATGATGATTCCCTTGAATCCTGCGGCCTTGGCAATTCCCGTCCATTGACCGCAGTCAAGATCGGTCGGATTGAATACATCCTCCGTCTCTGTGCCGAGTCCCCACTCCCTTCCTGTGAAGGTGTTCGGCCCGAAGTGAGCGAACATATTCATTTCCATCTTCTGCCATTCGAGTTGCTGAGCCGTCGGAGTCGGGCCGAATGGTTCCGGCGGTAGAGAAGTTCCTTTTTCACAAGCAGCGACAACGGCTGCCAATGCTGCCAAAGTTAGAGTCAAACGATTCATATTCAGTGATATTTGTGGTTTATAAGAAGATCAGGGAAGAGGTGCTTTCGGGATTGAATATCCTTACGGCGGTGTTTCTGATGCCTTCGGCGGTCACTGCCTCTATTGCCTCGACGTTCTGCTTGTCAGTGAATATCTTTCCATACGAGATCAGGCTTTTGCCCATAGAGAGGCACTGCGCCTCGCCGTTGTCGGAACTGATGGCGAGCTGGCCGAGGATCTGCTTTTTCGCCGCCTTGAGCCTGACGGAGGAATATTCCTCGTCCTGCATTTTTCTGATCACTTTCCAGATCGCATCCAGGCACTTCTCCAAATTACTTCGTTCGCATCCGAGGCTGATTGTCATGATGCCGGACTCGGTGTATTGTGAATATGATGACTCCACATCGTAAACCCATCCGTTCTTCTCGCGCAAAAGGCTGTTCAGCAAAGAATTGGATGCTGGCCCTCCGATGATGTTGCTCATCAGGATGGCCGAGAAGCGCTCCTCGGTGTTCTCAAGGGAAGGCGCGAAATTGCCGATGACGGCGTTGACCTCGTGATTCCTTTTCTCGACCATCTTGTTGAAGGCTGGTTTTGAAGGAATAGGTATGATCATGCGCTCACCAACGGTTTCTGGTTTTTCTTTGAACACTTTTCCGGCCAGTCTGAGCACATTCTCCTCCATCCTCTTTTCGTCAATGTCGGCCACTATCGCCAGAGCCATATTCATTGGTAAGAAATGCTCTTTTGTGAATTGCCTCAGCTCCTTGCTTGTGATTTTCCTGACACTGGCAGCCGTCCCGAGAATCGAACGTCCGAGAGGATGCCCCGCAAACAGTGCTTCCTCGAATTTGTCATAGACATCATCGGCAGGGGAGTCTTTGTAAGAGTTTATCTCATCAATCACGACACCTTTTTCGATGGCTACCTCTTCTTCCGGAAATGTCGGGCAGGTGGCCAGCTCAAGAAGCAGGGACACCGCTTTGCCAAGATCTTCCTTAAGAACCGTGGAATGAATCACGATTTCCTCTTTGGTTGTGAAGGCGTTCAGCTCACCCCCAAGTTTGTCGAGGTAGCCGCTTATGACTCTGGCGCTTTTGTGTTCGGTGCCTTTGAACAGGGTATGCTCGGTGAAATGGGCGATTCCGCTGTGGAAATCCCCCTCGTCCCTTGTCCCGCATTTGATTGTCAGTGAGCAATATCCCACTGCGTTGCCGCTTCTCTTGACCGCGTATCTCAACCCACAGTCAGCTGTCCCTACAACCATTATTTCCTTAACGTTTTGATTGTCTTGATGTCGCTGGTGAGGAATCCCTTGCCGTTCTTGGCTGTTATCTTGTGCTTTTTGAAATAGTAAAGCTCGTGGTTGTCGGCACCGATGAGCATCTTGTAGCAGATGGATCCGTTGACGGGTTCTGACGGAGCCACTACATAACTTACCACAGCATTGAAAGTTCCCTCATTGAAAATCTCATCAACCTCGTCTTCGTCATCCTTGATGAGTATGTCTTCGTCTAGGGAGCGCTTGGTCTGCTCGTCAACCTGAGGCGCGAAATCCTCAGACCAGAAGAATATTCGTTTGATTCTCAATTTCTTGGAGTCTTTGGCTCCGAGGCTGGAATAGGCCTTCATCTCCGTGTCTGTGAGGCTGATTGTGTGATCCTGGATGATTTTCAGGAAGGCCGGCAACATCACGAACTCGCGTCCCGAAGGGTCTTCGGATGACCTGAGCGGGAAGTTGACCACTTCGTACATGTCGTTGACGGATTCGCCCTCTCCTCCTTTGACGAGAGTCAACATGTCAATGCCTGGCTCGGATTCCCTGCGGAACTGTCCTTTGACAACCATAAGAAAATAGAAGTCGGCGTTTGACTTGATCTTCTGGAATTCATCATTCGTGCAGAATTCATAGGGAGAGACCGTCCACGTCGCGGCCACGCTTTCCTTCAGAGCCTCGTCCAGAAACTCATCGCCTGTCAAGACCACTTTGGTTGTCTTTGATGTGAAATCCTTCAACTTCTCTCTTCTGGTTGTGATTTGTGCCTGACCGAAAAGGTCCGTGGTCAACAGCAGGCCGGCTAGCGTCCATGCCAGTATTTGAAATAATCGTCTCATGTCTTGCAATTGTTTGTTTTTCAGTTTGTTTGTTCAATATTGCATCGGAAGCGAGGGCGTTTGCCGCCGTCGCCGCCGACAAAAAACTCCATACTTCGTGCCGCTCGACACAAATGTACAAAATATTGCGTAAATTTGCCTTACAAAACTTGGTGCGGACAACCACTCCCTAAGATTTGAACGTTGTTATGTCTGAATACATAGTGTCGGCAAGAAAATATCGTCCTGACTCGTTCGAGTCCCTTATCGGCCAGGACAACATCGCCCAGACCTTGAAGAACTCGATCATCAGGGGCAAACTGGCGCATGCCTACCTGTTCTGCGGGCCGCGTGGAGTGGGGAAGACCACCACGGCCAGGATATTCGCGAAGGCCATCAACTGTTCCAATCCTTCTCCGGACATGGAGCCTTGCGGCGAGTGCGAGTCGTGCCGGTCTTTTCAGGAGGGTCGGTCCTATTGTATTCATGAATTGGACGCCGCGTCCAACAACGGAGTGGATGACATAAAGAACCTGATGGATCAGGTTCAGATTCCGCCGCAGGTGGGGAAGTACAGCGTGTACATCATCGACGAGGTGCATATGCTGTCCACGGCTGCGTTCAATGCCTTCCTCAAGACGCTTGAGGAGCCGCCTGCACATGCCATATTCATTCTTGCCACAACCGAGAAGCATAAGATTCTGCCGACCATCCTTTCGCGTTGCCAGACTTACGACTTCAACAGGATTTCGGTTCCGGACATCGTCAGCAACCTCAGGATGATAGCGGGGAAGGAGGGTGTGAATATTGACGATGAATCCTTGCACGTGATAGCGCAGAAGGCTGACGGGGCGATGCGTGACGCGCTTACGATCTTTGACCAGACGGTGGCGTTCTGCGGGACTGA
>ERZ808240.1657-NODE-1657-length-26914-cov-5.193529_pt1 | contig 26914 bp, 17 predicted proteins | sample MGYA00521084_ERZ808240 | MGnify/ENA primary metagenome ERZ808240 (study PRJEB31516, sample SAMN03275571) | gut metagenome | biome: mammalia-associated habitat; material: feces | host: Papio cynocephalus | place: Kenya | collected 2012-08-06 ... | reverse complement strand
ATAAAAAAATATTTTTAATAAGTAGCCGTAACTAATCCAAAAAACGGACATCCGATGATCCACGGGTAAGTCCTGTGATTCCGGTACGGGCAAGTTCCAGAATCTCATATCCATCCAGCAGGTCCAAAAAGGCATCCAGTTTATCCTGATGTCCTACCAGCTGAATCACCATGGAATCATTTGTGACATCTACAATCTTTCCGTGGAAGATCTCTGTCACATTCATGATTGGCTGACGCTGTGTATCCTTTGCACGGATCTTTACAAGAATCAGCTCCCGGGTAACGGAAAGTCCCGGTTCCAGTTTTTTGATATCTAACACATCTTCAAGTTTCAGTAACTGTTTCTCGATCTGATCCAGAATCAGTTCATCGCCACTGGCAACAATTGTAATTCTGGTATATTTCGGATCTGCAGTCACACCGGATGAAAAACTGTCAATATTATATCCGCGGCGGCTGAACAATCCGGATATCCGGCTGGTCACACCTGGGTTATTTTCCACTAAAAGCGATAACGCCTGTCTTCTCATATCTCGAAAAACCTTCTACTTTCTTTGTGTTGTTTAGATCATAATACTATAATCTGTGTTTGTCAAGCACTATTTTTATTATAACTTTCAGTTATAATACGAATAACTCTCATCTATTAAAATGATTTCTTTAGAAGTGAAACATATGGGAAATAAATGTTCCAATTCCTACCCCCACGAAAATAATTATAATAATTTTCATAAGAAGTGCAATCACACTGCAGATCACACCCGCTAAAGCCATTCCCCTGCTGCTTCCATATTTTGGTTTCTGCAGTGCAATAATTCCAAGGATCAGTCCTGTAACCGCGACAAGAAATGTCAACCATTTTGTCCCTGCACAGCATGCCAGCAGAACAGCAACAATTCCAAGGATCATGGATGCAATCCCAAGTCCATTGGCACCACCATCCATATTCTGTGGTGTTCCTCCGTATGTATACGGATTTTCCGGATTTGTAGGTGTCCCACAATATCCGCATACTACAGAATCATCGGGGATTTCTCTTCCACATTTTCTACAATACATAATTTCTCCTTTGTTCTAATAAAATGTCTTAATTTCGCCATTGTAATACTGCAGGATCTTTAATGCATCTGTCAGATCCACTTTTCCATCACGATTCACATCCGCAGCAGTTTTTTCTGCATAGGTAAACGTCTTTGTATTGTTGTAATACTGAATGACATATAACACATCAATCAGATTAATCTTTCCATCACCGCTGACATCTCCAAGTGTATGCTGCTGATCTGTAATTGTCACACTGGACGTTGCTGAATTGTAAGAGAAAATATCCCCCTGCTGATCCTCCACAGACTCAATGGCAACCGTAACTTCTGTACTGATTCCGTTATTGGAATACGTTGTCATCCCATCCGCAAGCTGAAAATCGATATACATCAGATTGCCTGCGGTATTTACATCCGAGGATGCCGTATATTCGGTTGTGAGATATCCTCCATAGGAAGACATATTATAATCACTCTGTGTAAGTGTCGACTGCACTTCCGGCGCCAGTGTCACCGACTGAAATGCCAGAATATTTTTATTGTAGGAAATTCCAAGTTTGATCTTGTTAAATCCATCATTTCTGGAAAAATATACCGGAACAGAAATATGTCCGTTTCCTTTTACAATTCCTAGAGAAAGCGTAACGGTCTTTGCCTGGGAATTTGTCAGTGTCAGTTTCTGTGTTTTTAAATCTACATCTGTTCCGTTTGTCCGGACATAAGACGGGCTAAATGTGATGTCCGTCTTTATCACTGGCTTTGCTGAAGTAAATTTCAGCGTAGCGATGGATGACCCCGATAACTTCACCGGATCTGCAATCTGCCCGGTTGTATTTCCCGCTGCGTCTTTTTTATAATAATCCACAGACAGAAAATGCGTATATCCATTATAGGAAGCCTTCCACTCTCCATTGTTATCCGTCTTCCCGCTCGTGGTTCCTCCATCAACAACTACCGTAACCGATGTGAATACCGAATTATCATAGGTCAGATATCCTCCAAATCCGGAAGTTTCTGCATTGACAGAAAATGTCACATCAAATGACTGCCCTGCATTTAAATTAATAGAGTCACTGGCCGTCTTCATTTCCAGTGATCCCGCAGTCGTCGTTGTTGCTGCATACACGTCAGACGCCCCCACAGTGGCTCCCACAATGACCATACATGCCAGCATGATTCCAGCTATTATTTTCTTTCCTTTGTTCATAAGAATTCCCTCACTCTATGTGTTTTAATTCCTTTGTATATACCTCTTCTCTTATCCTACCATTCTCTGTAACAAAAGGCAAGAAATAACAAAGCCGAAAATTTTTCTCTTCTGCAAGATATTGGCTTAAGAAACCACAATCTTTAATACAACCGGGAAATCAGAATAAAATCCGTCCGCTTTTACGTGCAGACCTTCGGTATCCGTTTTCCACTCTGGTTCTTTGTGATATCCGAGAACCTCTACCTGTCTGATAATTCCATGAAACTCCGGAAGATTCTGATCACTGCTTTCCGCCAGAGACCGAACGCAGAAGTTTCCATCCTGCGGACACTTTAGTGCAATGGCATAAATATTTCCATGATTTGCAGTAAACCGGTAATCCTGTGGGGTATAGACCATCTCCTTCTGATCTGAAAACTGTCCCTCCTGCATCTTTGTCGGACCTTCGGATGATTTTCTCCATACTTTTGCTCCATGGATAGCTTCCCTGTTTACCGCCATCCAGTCTGCCAGATCCCGAAGAATCTTTTTATCCCCTTCCGGAATTGTACCATCCGCCTTCGGACCAACATTTAATAATAGATTTCCGTTTTTACTTACCACATCCACCAGCGTACAGATGATTTCCTGGCTTGTTTTATAGATCAATGTATCCGTATAACACCAGGAATTTCTTGCAACCGCCGTATCTGTCTGCCATGGATATGGTTTTGCCTCTGCAAATCCGCCACGTTCCATTTCTACAATTCCACTGCCAAACGCCATCGCATCATGCTTATAACAGATGGCAACATTCGTGCCCCATTCTGCCCCGCAATTATAATAAAATGCAGCCAGTTTCTTTAAATAGGGTTTAAATGCTTCATGCTGGATCCACCAGTCAAAATACAACAGACGCGGACGGTAATTAAGGATAAGTTCTGCCGTCCGTGCCAGCCAGTCATTGAGAAATTCTTCTGTTGGATATGGTTTGGAATACAGATCCTCCGGATCTGCCTCCGGCATGGATGGCCAGTAAAAATCTCCTTTTTTCAGCGGCTCATGAATATCGCTGTCAAATGTTTTTCCGTTTCCGAGGAAAAACCAGTGTTCCGCGCGGTGGGAAGATGTGCAAAAATGAATGCCCCGCTTTTTTGCTTCCTCTTTTAGTTCCCCCAGCACATCCCGTTTCGGCCCCATGTCAACCGCATTCCAGTCCGAAAGCTCACTCCGGTACATCTGAAATCCATCATGATGCTCTGCTACCGGAAACACATAGCCGGCTCCTGCCGCCTGAAACAGCTCCATCCACTCCGCAGGACAAAAATGTTCTGCGCGAAACATCGGAATAAAATCCTTATATCCGAAGTCTTTCTGCAATCCATAAGTTTTTCTGTGATGTTCATATGCCGGCATTCCTTTCTTATACATATTGCGTGGGTACCACTCATTGGAATTTGCCGGAACGCTGTAAACACCCCAGTGTATAAAAATACCAAGTTTTTCCTTTGCTAACCATTGTGGCATCTGTGCTTCACACAGTGATGCCCACGAAGCATCATAAGGTCCCTGGGCAATTTTTTCCTCTACTTTTTGTAAGATTTCCTTTTCCCGTTGTGCAATTCTCATCCATCATTCTCCTTAAACATTCAATTGCCGGATAATTATTGGGATTGATCTGCTCTTTCGGCGGGAGTTCTTCCAGCCGGAAAAAACAAAGTTTTTCTACTTCCTCCTGCTGGCGGATCATGCATCCGGAAAATTCCCTGCATAAAAAAATCTCTTCCGCGGCATAAATTTCATCTCCGTTTGGATAAACATAATGCACTTCTTCTCCGGAGACATTCATAAAATGCTCGAGTTTCCCGCAGATGAGCCCGGTTTCCTCCTGTACTTCCCGTCTGGCACAGTCTTCAAAGCTGTCCCCAAGTTCCATAGAGCCACCGGGATATCCCCATAATCCGTTGTCTGCCCGTTTCTGCAGAAGCAGTTCGTTTTTTTCGTTCAAAAGCAGTACTCCAGCACAGGTCATGATCAACGGCCGATGTCCTACCTGTTTTCTCAATTCCAATATATATCCCATATATTTTGTTCCCTCTTTCTTTTTTCTGTCTCCATCATAGCATGGGAAAAGAAAAAAGAAAACCGCGCATCTTTTCAGATGCACGGCATTTACTTCTTATATCGTAATATCCTGTGTTAACCGGATATCCTGCTGGGAACTTCCGACATAAATGCGGTAATCCCCATGTTTTAATCTCCATTTTCCGGCAGCTTCATCATAATGCATAAAATCATCCATCGTGATTCGCAAAAGCACGGTCTTTGTTTCTCGCGGACGAAGACATATTTTTTCAAATGATTTCAATTCCTTCACCGGATTTTCTGGAGAAACCGTCTTTTCTCCAAGATACAGCTGAACCGTCTCTTTTCCTTCCAGTGTTCCTGCATTGCGCACCTGAAGCTGTACATCAAATCCATTGGCACGCGCTTTGGACGGAATTTCCTCAATTTTTAAATTGTCATAAGTAAAATCTGTATAAGACAATCCATGTCCGAAACAAAACTGTACCGGAATCTGGTTCTTTTCGTAATAACGATATCCCACGAAGATGCCTTCTGCATAGGTCTGCGTCAGATGCGCATTCATATGTTTCTTTTCTACGTCTGTCAAAGGTCTTCCAGGGAAATGCTCTTCTTTGCGGAAACACTCCGGGATCTCTTCCGGAAGCGTTTCTGCAAGTTTTCCGGAAGGATTTACCGCACCAAACAATACCTCTGCAAGCGCAGTGCCCCCTTCCATACCGCTATAACTCATCCAGACAATTGCCTTTGCCTTGTCCAACCATGCTTTCATAGAAACCGGACTTCCAGCAAGCATTACAATTGTCATATCTGGTCGAACCTCAAGAAGCTCTGTAATCAGCTGGTCCTGTCCATATGGCAGGGTTAAATCCGCACGGTCCTGTCCTTCCAGATCCTGATCGTGGTTTAAACCACCCACATAGATGACATGCTCATATTCTTTTGCCAGTTCCACAGCTTCTTTTCGCAGACGTGCACTGTCCTCTGTTTCTTTTGCAGTCTCAGCCGCTGCTTTGCTTGCATCCAGGCTGTCTTCCTGCCAGTTATGATCGCTTTCCTTTTTCGCCGGAATATCATATCCCTTGGCATAACGGACTTCACAGTTTCCACCGAGAAACTTGCTGATTCCAAGCAGTGGTGTGATCTCATACAAAGCCTTAATCTCCGCACTTCCACCACCCATAGCCTGTGAAATCACTGCATTCTGCCCAATTACAAGAACTTTATCTATGGAAGGATCAAGCGGAAGTTTCCGGTCCTCATTTTTTAACAGTGTGATCGATTCTCTCGCCACTTTTAAAACCTCAGAACGGTGTTTTGCCGTATCATAACTTCCCGCTTTCCGGTTTTCATTCTTCTGGACCAGAATTTTCTTTTTCCCGTCAAAATCCGGTACTTCTGTCAGTTCAATCATATGCAGACGTACCATCATCCGCAGAATATTGCGCACTTTTTCATCCACACAGGCCTCATCTATATGCCCTTCTCGGATTTCTTTGATCAACGGATTTGCAAGAAAATAATCATCAAAATCACTGGTTACCGACATTTCGATGTCAAGCGGTCCCTCTGCGGTTTCCTTTGTTGTATGTACAGCTCCCCAGTCGGAGATAATGGTTCCGTCAAATCCCCACTCTTTGCGCAATACATTTCCCAGAATGTCTTTATTTTCACAGACATGTGTTCCGCGGATCAGATTGTAAGAGCCCATGATCGACTTTGCGCCCGCTCTTTGTACCACCGCCTGAAACGCCGGAAAATAAATTTCACGCATCGTCCGCTCATCCGCTTCCACATTTACCCAGAGCCGTTCGGTTTCCTGATTATTCATGACAAAATGTTTCACACAGGCAGCCACATCGGATGTCTCAATTCCACGAACCATCGGAACGGCAAGCTCACTGGTCAGTTTCGGGTCCTCACTGATATATTCAAAATTTCTTCCGCAGGCAGGTGTTCTTTTGATATTAATACCCGGAGCAAGAATCACATCTTTGCCTCTTCCGCGCGCTTCTTCTCCCAACACTTTTCCTGCATTGCGTGCAAGTTTGCGGTTCCATGTCATCGCAATCGCACTGTTGCTCGGACAATACGTCACATAATCATCCGGTGTTCCGACCGGCATCCACTGGTCATTGACAAACTCGCTGCGCACACCCATCGGTCCATCAGACATCTTTAAAGGTGGAATATGAAGTCTTTCCACCCCGGCGGTGCGAAACAGACCCGCACCGTGGATCATGCCGGTTTTCTCTTCCAGTGTCATTTCCTTGATCAGAAGAGAGATCCGGTTTTCCAATACTTTATCCATCAATTTTTCCTCTTACCTGATTTTACTGTATACATTCCATGTGGCTCTCACAGTCACGAAGAATGGTGTTTCCATTTTCTTTGGATGCCTTTGCACCTTTCACATCTAAAACGCCGGTATTGATCAGTTCTACGGTAAACGGCTTTTTGCTGTCGCAGTCGATCACAAGCTTATCCTCTATGCGTTTTACTACAATAGAAACCACTTTCTTCTGATCCATATCATAGATTTCAGCGGTTGCCTCATCCTGTACATCATACACACGGAATGTCACCTGATCGGCGTAATCATACTCTGGTCCTTCTTCGCTGTTCCCAAGTGGAAGTACTGTATTTGGACGTACCATCAGCGGAATCTCCGTATACGCATACGTACGGGTATACCAGTCTCCACCTTCCTGCTGCTTGCCGGTGAAGAAATCGGTCCATACGCCGTTCTCCTTTGGCAGATAATATTCTCCAATTCCCTCATCGTTAAAGATTGGAGCAACCAGTAAGCTGTCGCCAAGCATATACTGCTTATCCAGATAATTGCACATTTTATCATTTGTATAAGAAAGAACCATTGCGCGCATACTTGGAATTCCTTCGTTATGTGCTGTCAGCGCGGTCTTCCACAGGTATGGCATCAGACGGGCTTTCAGGCGTACAAAGCTGCGCAGCACATCCACTGCCTCATCGTCATAAGCCCACGGCACACGGTATGATGTACTTCCATGCAGACGGCTGTGGGAAGAAAGCAGACCAAACGCACACCATCTCTTATAAACATCCGCGGTAGAAGTATTTTCAAATCCGCCGATATCATGGCTCCAGAAGCCAAATCCGGAAAGCTGTAAGGATAATCCGCCACGCAGACTTTCTTCCATCGATTCATAATCGGACCAGCAGTCTCCGCCCCAGTGTACCGGGAATTTCTGTCCCCCTGCGGTAGCAGATCTTGCAAACAGTACTGCCTCGTCTTTTCCTTTCTTTTTCTCAAGGACTTCAAATACCGCTTCATTATATAAATAGGTATAATAATTATGCATTTTTTCCGGATTTTTCTTGTCATAGTAAACACAATCGGTTGGAATTCTCTCACCAAAATCCGTCTTGAAACAGTCTACGCCCATATCAACCAATGCTTCGAGTTTCTTCTGATACCACTCTTTTGCCTCTGGGTTGGTAAAGTCAACGATTGCCATGCCTGGCTGCCACATATCCCACTGCCATACGGAACCGTCCGGACGCTTCAGGAAATATCCGCTTTCCATGCCCTCGTCGAACATTACAGATTCCTGTGCAATATACGGATTGATCCATACACAGATCTTTAATCCCTTTGCCTTAATACGGGAAAGCATACCCTTTGGATCTGGGAATACGCGCGCATCCCACAGGAAATCGGTCCAGTGAAAATCCTTCATCCAGAAGCAGTCAAAATGGAATACTTTAAGCGGAATTCCACGATCTAACATACCGTCGATAAAACTCATAACTGTTTTTTCATCGTAATTTGTTGTAAAGGACGTGGAAAGCCAGAGACCAAATGTCCATGCCGGAGGAAGTGCCGGTTTTCCGGTCAGATCTGTATAACGGCGCAATACATCCTTCAAATCCGGTCCGTTAAAGAAAAAATAATCCAGGCTCTCTCCCGGTACAGAAAACTCTACTTTTGTGACCGCTTCTGTTGCCACTTCAAAAGATACTTTCTCGGTATGGTTGACAAACACACCATATCCTTTGTTTGAAATATAAAATGGGATATTTTTATAAGACTGATCGGTAGAGGTACCGCCATCTTCATTCCAGATATCTACGGACTGACCGTTTCTGGTAAATGCAGCAAAACGCTCACCAAGACCGTAGATCAGCTCTCCCACGCCTAAAGAAAGCTGTTGTCTCATATAGGCATCCTTGTCTGCGCTCTTTACATAAGCTTCCCCTTTCCAATCCGTCTTCATATAGGCAAGATCACGCCATGCACTGGTGCAAAGCTTCTTATCTCCATTATAGTAAGTCATGGACCAGTTCTCTTTGGTAATAACCAGTTTTGCATTTCCGCTTTTTACAACAATCTTATCCTCGTCTTCGGTGGCATCGATTGCTGTCTGTTCCGGAAGATTTAATGCAAACTGCGGACCATCCTGAATTGCTCCCTTATAATGATATGTCTTTACACGGATCACTTCCGGCATCGGCGTGGTAATTTCTACCGTAAGGTTGATTCCGCCTAACGTATCTCCTCTGTGATTAATCTTATGTGTCGGTGCACAGAGCACTACTTTATCCTTCTCAATTTTTGTAAAATAAACTTCTGCCGGTGAAAAACAGGCGCAGCCTTCTTTCTGCAGCCAGCATCCATTACTGAATTTCATATCTTATTTTCCTCTCTTTCCCTTCGCCATACGAATGTTTTATTTTCCCTTATCCACACTATACAAAATTTATCCGCGCTTTCCTACTAGAAATTTTAGACGTAATTTACTATAATATTTATAGAATTTACCCTGCGGCATTTTCCCTTATTTTTTTAAACAAAGGAAATTTGTATGAAACTACATATTAATGATAAATTACATACTTCACATTCCGTCAAAGGACAGCTGCTTCGAACCTTCCTGCTGGCTGGCATTCTCCCGCTCCTGGTAATTGGGATCTTTTCCATTACCAGCGTGCGCAAACAGATGCTCGCCCGCTATGAGTCTTTGGAAAAAGCAGATGGTCTGCGCGTCAGTTCTGCATTAAATGACCTCACAAGCACGGTATACGCTTCTTCCGACACTCTGATCAACAGCAATCAGTGTCTGAGCCTGTTTGCGGCGGAATCAATGGATTCCGATATTAAAAAACGACTTGCGGCTTTAGAGCGCGCACTTCAGATTTATTTTGATAATACAGCTTCGGTTGCCCGTATCCAGATTTATACCAACAATCCAAATCTGATAAATTCCGAGCATATTCATTACCAGCAGAATTTTGATCTCAGCGAATGGCGCAAAGCACTTGGAAACAACTGGAGTACCTGGGCATCGCTGCAACGCTATACTGCAATCGTCCGTCAGCCCTATCGGGAACTTACACTGATCCGGCGGATAGGCGTTGCCTCCAGTCAATATCAGGCATTTCTGGTTATTGGTCTGGACCGCAATACCGTAAAAAACCATCTGGAGCAGTCCAGCAACGAAACCACCATCAGCCTGGATGGAACCCAGATCATCTATGCCACAGACTCTGCTCTAATCGGCAAAGACATGGAATTTCCTGACGATTTTTCCGGCTATATTTACCGCTACACCGGTCCGAAAGAAATCGGAAAACAGATGCGACTGGTCAACTATGTGACCCTGCAGTCCTACAAATCCAACAATTTGTTCTATGTGCAGACCGTGGATCCGAATGCATTACAGACGATCAACCATACCATCGCCATCTTTCTTCTGATTCTGGCACTTGCCCTGCTCGTACCACTGATTCTGGTTATTTACTTTTCCAACTACTTCAGTGCAAGGATCACAACCTTGAAATCTGCAATGCACCGGGCCAGTCTTGGGGATTACAATATCATCGAGCAGTTCCGCGGGGATGACGAATTGAGTGACACCTTCAAGGATCTCAAACTGACCGTGGATGCGATTCACGACAAAGAAGCAAAGTTTTATGAAGCACAGATCCGGGAGCAACAACTGGTCAACCGGCAACAGCAGATGGAATTTGAAATGCTTGCCAGTCAGATCAATCCACATTTTCTGTATAACACACTGGAAACGATCCGGATGCAGGCTCTCTCCTGTGGCAACCGAAATGTGGCAACTTCCATCAAACTGCTCGGCAAATCCATGCGTTATGTGCTCGATAATACCGGCACCAGTTTCACGACACTGACCAAAGAGCTCGAATACATCAAGACGTATCTCTCCATTCAGCAGCTCCGCTTTGGCGACCGTGTGAATTACACGCTGCAGGTCGAGGAAGATCTCGACACCGACAGTTGCAAGATTCTGCCGCTAATTCTGCAGCCGGTGGTAGAAAATGCAATTCTTCACGGACTGGAGAGTAAAACAGAAGGTGGTATGATTACCATTCAGATCGCTTCTGCGGAATCGACACTGTTAATCACGATCAAAGATAATGGTCAGGGAATGACCACCGAAGAACTGGATGCACTGCGGGACCGAATCAAAAACCACCCTTCCTCCGATACGCATAGCATCGGTCTTTACAACATTAATCAGAGAATTTCACTGTTCTACGGGGAAGGATACTATATGGAGATTGACAGTGCAATCGGAGCCGGTACGACCGTCCGGCTGAAAATACCAAAAACAATTTAGGAAACAGGATGAAAAACATGGCAAACAAAATTATCAACGTACTTATTGTAGATGATGAACAAATTGTAAGAGAGGGACTTCGCTATATTATTGACTGGAATGCACTGGGATTTTGTATCTGCGGGGAAGCCGCCAACGGAGAAGACGCACTCGAAATGATCCGTCAGTACCATCCGGGACTGGTTCTTTTAGATATCCGGATGTCCGGCATGCTCGGTACCGAACTGATGGAAAAAGCACGCAGCGAAGGATTTTCCGGAGCATTTATCGTCCTAAGCGGCTACTCGGATTTCAAATACGCACAGACAGCACTGCAATTTGGTGCTTCTTACTATCTCACCAAACCCATTGATGAGGACGAGCTCGAAAAAGCGGTGCAGGATGTTCATGAAAAAATTGAATCCCAGTTAAACAGCGAAACGTCCCGCAACCAGTACCTGAAAAAAGCAAAAACTACCGTACTTTACGATCTGCTGACCGGAAACGATTTTAACCCATCCATTGATTATCAGGAATTAGGACTCTCCTATCCGATCTATCAGGTATTGATTTACGAAAGTTATATGCCATATTTTCGTTCCTACAGTTTCAGTGATCTGCTGCGTGTAACAAACAAGGATAATAGTTCCTTTGAACACGTTAACATTGACAACCACGATATTATTCTGTTAAAAGGAAACTTTGCACTCGAACGCCTGAATGCCTGTCTGCATCATTACGATGAAGGTACCCAGAAAGGGTCTCCGCTGGATACGATCTTTCTGATCTACGGGCCGACGGTTTCTTCTCTTTCACAGATTCACGAATCTTACGAGCTGTGCCAGCGACTTCTGTCCCGGCGTTTTTTCTGTGGAGAAAACCAGCACGTGCTCTCCTATGAGGAACTGCCTGCGGAAAGTTCCGTCTCTGCAAATCTGGATGCAGAAAAAACAAGGCATTACAGTGCGTTACTTATCGATTATATTAAAACCTGCAATCAGCGCCGGATTTCCGAAGTTCTCGAAAATCTGCGACAGTTTCTTTATAACAGTAACTGTGATGTATCCAGCATTAAATATTTTCTGGCAGATATTTTTCTGGAGATCAAACAGGCGATCACACATACGTACAGCAACACTAATATTCCGTTTGTACATAATGCGGCAATCATAGAACTCATTGAAAATAAATACTATTTATATGAGATTCTTTTGTACTTTAACGAACAGTTTGAAATGATTATGCGTGCGATCGGAAGCAACTCCTCAGCAAGTGTATTTGATGATATTTTAAATTATATCAATCACAATTATGCCAGTCAGCTGAAATTAGAGACACTGGCTCCACTGTTTGGTTACAACAGTTCTTATCTCGGAAAACTGTTTACCCAGAAGATGGGCGTTCGTTTCAACGCCTATCTGGATCAGGTACGCATTGAGAAAGCAACCGAACTGCTTGATCGTACCGATATGAAGATTTATGAAATTGCCTCCAGTGTAGGCTACAAAAATGTCGATTATTTTCATCAGAAATTTAAAGCAAGCAAACATATCAGTCCTGCGGAATATCGTAAAAATCAGGGACATTAAATAAAAGAAAGCCGGATGCATCACGCACCCGGCTTTTGTCAAGGGTTTTATTGAGTTGAAAAATTACTTTGCTGCTTCTTTAATAAGCTTTGCTTTGTCCTGATAATTCTTCTGATCTACCTTGTACACCTGATCATATCCAAGACCCTTTACAGTATCCTGCATATCCTTTAAGATCTTGTTGAACTCAGCTTCATTCTTTGCAAAAATCATCTGCCATGAATCTGCAACGATTGTCTGCTTACACTGTTCTTTAATTGTATTGATATCTGTAGAATACTCTGGTGTAGAGTAATTGGTTCCAGGAAGAACTAACAGATTATCTGTAGACTCCAGACGCTCAATTGCGGTCTTTGCACCATCATTCTGTTTAGACCAATCTTCTGTCAGCTTGGTAGAAGTTCTGTTGATATAATCATCCCACTTCTGATAATTATAGCAAATACCTGTATCAGGATCGATATCTACAACACCAACTGCTTTATAGTTTAATGCAGATACACCGTCTTTCCAAGATCCGCCGCCCCACTCATCTGGAACTTTCAGATCAGAATCAATATCTACAAATGCTTTTACACCAAAATCAGTAAGAACCGGCTTGCCATCTTTTAATTCCCATGTCAGGCCTTCTGGTCCACAAGTTGTACCACTCTGTGCGGAAGAATCTTCGATTCCTTCCGGAGAATATAACCAGTCAATAAAATCAACCATTCTCTGTGGATCTTTTGTCTTGCTACCGACCATAATACCAACAGCTGCCTTACCATCCGGCATAGAACCATAGGACAGGCACTTCATATCCTTGATGGTTGCAGTTGCAAAACCTTTGCCTTCCGAAGTATGTGCAGTTGTGTTATATACGCCTGCACCAAGCCATGGCCAGAAGCTGTATAATACATCACCATTCTTGAATTTTGTCTGTAAAGTATCAAAATCCTGTGTGGTAGATTCCGGATCAATTAATCCCTTCTGATTTGCCTCAAATAAGAATTTTAATGCACGTACATATATACCGTCGCTGTCAATTACACTCTGAGTCTCAGATCCATCCACTTTTCCAAGACAGAAGCCTAAGTTCTCATAGCCATATAAAGAACAGAAAGCACCAACATTCTGCATGATATCGCCATCCCAGTCTTTAAAGAGAGATAATGCATAGACAGTCTTTCCATCCTCGCTGGTTCCCTGTGCCTTATCCTGCATCTTAGAAAGAACAGGAATCAGATCTTCTAAGGTATCAATTTCCGGATAACCAACTTCTCCATACACATCCCAGCGGATAGATGGTGCATTGGTAGGTTCCTGTGCCTCACAAGGCTCTGTTGCCTCCTGATTGGAAATCTCACTTGGTACTGCCCATACTCCATCGGTCTCAGCAAGCTTACTTGCACCCTTTATGGCATCCATGCGGCTCTGTAAATTTTTCTCATCTTTGATGTAATCACTCATATCAAGAACAAGTCCTGCAGTCACCATATCTTTCAGACGGCTGGAATCCAGATTTGTGATAATGATATCACCGAGATTACCGTTTGCGGAACGTGTCTGATACAAAGTATCTCCACCACCTGCTACGTTTGGTGCAATGATGTTTAACTTGATGTTAAATTTGTCCTTTACGATCTTTGCAAACCATCCGGTCTGCTCACCCTGGAAGTTTGCCTGACTGTCGAACACATCAATCGTCAGCTCCTCTGCGTATTTTCCATCAGATGACTTGCCCCCCTGTGTGGAATCACTGTTTGAGTTCTTTCCACAACCTGCTACGGTTCCGGCGAGCATCGTTGCAGCGAGTGCCAGTGCAAGCGCACGCTGTACATTCTTTTTCTTCATTGTAAATCCTCCTCTATAATATTTTACATGAATGTATGTAAAAGAAACAAGTGTTTCTTTTAACCTTTAACCGATCCGATCATAATACCTTTGACAAAAGACTTCTGGAAGATCGGATATACAAACAGGATTGGCAGTACAACGATAACAGAAATCGTCATACGAATAGATGTCGGTGTCTGCTGGGTTGCCAGATTTGCAACGGAAGCAACACTACCCGACTGCTTTACCATAGTTGCCAGTGAACTTGCCTGATTCAGGTAAGTATAAAGTAAATACTGTAAAGAATATAATTTCTGATCCGTGATATACATCAAGGTATCCTGGAAGGAGTTCCACTGTCCTACTGCGGACCAGATGGCGATGGTTGCCATAATTGGTTTACAGGTTGGAAGAATGACTTTTGCGAATACGGTCATAGTTCCGGCTCCGTCGATCTCTGCGGCCTCCTGCAATGCAGGCGGAATGGATTCTACATAAGTCTTTGCCATAATGATGTTGAACGGCTGTACAATTGCCGGGATGATGTATACCCAGAAACTGTTGGTCAGATGTAAGGTTTTCATGGTCATGTACATTGGAATCAGTCCTGCGTTAAAGTACATGGTAATTACCATAAATCGATACCACAATTTTCTATGCCACATCCGCTGCTGAGTAAACATAAATCCCAGATAAACAGAAGCAAGCACGGTACAAATTGTACCGATCACAGTTCTTCCAAGTGATACCAGTGCAGCAGTTCCAAGTCCGTTCAACTGGAATACTTTTACATAGTTTTCAAACTGGATGTGTCGCGGCAGAAAATTGATCTTGCTGCTCGCGCTCAGATCATTTGCACTGATTGAGTTGATGATCAGATAATAAAAAGGATAAGCACAAATGATAGCAAAGATAGCAAAAATCATAATATTGATCACCTGAAATGTGCGGTCTCCTTTACTCGTTTTAATTTTCATTGCTTTTTCCTCCTAATTAAATCATGCTCTCGCCACGTGTCTTCTTCGATACGAAGTTTACAATTGCAAGAAGTGTTACGCTGACGATACTCTTTAAGATACCAATTGCTGTTGCAAGGGATAAGCTTCGCCCGGTCATACCAATGTTGTATACATACAGGTCAAGTACCTGAATGGATGATTTGTTAAATGCATTCTGGAATACGAAGTACTGATCCATACCATTGTTCAGGAAGTTTGCTACCGAAAGCATTAACATGACAAAGTATGTAGGCATAATGGATGGAATCGTAATATTTTTGATAATCTGGAAACGTCCGGCTCCGTCCACCTTTGCCGCATCATACATTTCCTGATCAATTCCTGCGATTGCTGCCAGATACATGATTGCGCCCCATCCAAGGCCTTTCCATGTGCTCCAGAGGATCATCGCAAGCCATACATGTTTTCCGCTGTCGAGAATCTTTAACGGCTCTGAGATTACGCCGAGATTCTGCATTACGGTGTTGAACATACCTGTGGTAGAGAATAAACAGAAAGCAATGGAGTAAACCAGTGTCCAACTGATGAAGTTTGGCAGTGTGGTCAGTGTCTGTACCAGATTCTTAAACCATTTGCATTTGATCTCGTTTAAGAATACGGCAAACAGCACCGGAAGGAATGAAGTTGCAATTCCGAGTAAACTCATTGCAAACGTGTTCTTCATTACCTGAATCAGCTGCATTACCTGTGTCTTGTTACTAAACAGTGTCTTAAACCATTTCAATCCTACGAACTGACACTGGGAAAGTTTCAGCGGGGCTTTGTAATCATAAAGTGCATAAATCCAACCATGCAGTGGAAAATATGAAAACAAAAAGCACAGAATAAGAAATGGGAGAATCATAAGGAATAATTTCATCCCCTGACTCTTTTTCTTTTTGGTTGTCATAATAGTTCCTCCTTCTCGTAACCATTTTATGGTTTACCGATGTTTTATGCTGTTATTCTATCATCAGGAAAATTTTTCTCCTACCGGAAGAATTCAAGGAGAGTTCCTAGAATTTTTAGATGTTCATAGATTTTTTACGATATGTCAGATTTTTATGGTATGATTTCTAGAATTTTTTATGTATTTGTGCGGACACGTTCCAGATATGGAAAAAGAGATGCCTGTTTTCAGCATCTCTTTTTCAAAAACTACCTGAATTTTTCTATAAGGTTTCGTCAAAAAAACGAAGCATATGCTCACTCCATGTTTTTGCCGAAGTAGCATATCCTAACCCAATACCATGATCCCCTGTTGGAAAGGTCTCGCACAGATGCTTCACTCCTGCTTTCGTAAGCGCTGCATCCAACCGGGTGGTGTTGCTGGCCGGAACACAGCCGTCATCAAGGTTGGCATAAGCATACGTTGGCGGATATCCGGTCAGATCATGAAGTTCTACCGACAGTTTTTCCTGAAGATTCGGGTCTCCTCCCGTATTATACCGGCAGCTTCCATCATGATATTCTGAAGTAAAACTGATCACCGGGTACAACAGTCCGACTCCATCCGGCCGCGCAGAAATCCTTCCATATACTTTTTCCATCTCCGGGTGTACGCAAAAAATTTCTGTTTTCAGCTCTTCGTGTAGCATGGCCGTGCTTGCACACAAATGCCCACCGGCGGAAGCTCCCACCACAAGAATACGGTTTTCATCAATGCCATACTGCTGTGCACGGGCACGTACATACATAACAGCCAGCGCTAAATCCATCTGACACTGCGGATATGTATTGGGCTGGATCCGATAGCTTAAAATAAATGCTTTATACCCTCCGTCACGCTCCATACGCTGTGCAAGCTGCACGCCTTCCGAATAATAAGAAAGCATTTCATATCCGCCTCCCGGACAGAAAATAACCGCCGGACGTTTCTTTTCCTGTTTTCGCTCTTTGGAAACAGCGATGGACGGATACGGAGGAACGGATGCACAATCCTCAAAATGCATAAATGCCTGCGAATCCACATCCAGGTTTCCCGTAAACAGCCATACGCCTTCTTCATTATTTTGATCCTCTTTGGGAATCCATCCTTCTTTTTGCGTATGCCAGAGAGGCGCAAACAAAAATTTATGCTTTTCTGCGGTCTCCATCAGCATATTGGCACAGTTTACCAGTGGCTTGGACCAGAACGCTTCGCCCCACTCCATCTGCACACGGTCATGAATCTGCTCCATCGTTTCTTCTTCATGTCCCCGCAGAAGTCTGCTCCAACAGGTCGGAAACAGATCTCCCAATGCGGTATCCAATGGTTTTGTTGCCTTTATTTCTTTCCATGTCGATTTCATTGAAAACATATAACTTCTCTCCCTTCAAAAAACTATATCACGAATTGTAACCATAATTTCATGATTGTCAAGTAAAAAATTGACATAAATTTTGACAACTTTCTGCATTTCTCTTTCACAATTTCATTGATTTCCTTGCGAATAAAGAATACAATTGCTATAAGACCTAAAAAGGAACTTTTTGGAAAGTCAACCGGACAGGAGATTTTTATGCAGAAAGAATTATCCCTCAGTGATTATTACAATCACCGATTATTCATGGATTCTGTTCATGAACAACTCACAAAAATACAACCAGATACCTATTGCATCATTGCCATTGATATTGAACATTTTCGTCTGTTCAACAAAATGTATGGCAGGGATATCGGAGATGAACTGATTCATTCCATTATAACGGTCATCCGACAGACGGCATCTTCGCACAATGGAATATCCGGTTATTTTGGTGCAGACAACTTTGCTGTTTTTCTCCCGGATGATCTTACACTGATTCATATGTTGCGGGAGCAGATCATCAAACAGATTCAGAAATTTCATGTTTCCAGTGGTTTCTATCCGATCATTGGCATTTATTCCATTGATGACACCACACTGTCTCCGGAAATCATGTACGATCGCGCAACCCTTGCGCTGGCACATACACTGAAACAGCCCGCCAAGCGCATCTGCCGCTATGTTCCGGATATGGAAGAACGTCTGGAAAAAGAGGTTGTTCTCTTGTCTGAAATACAGGCTGCACTCCGTAACGATGAATTTACTTTTTTTGCCCAGCCACAATGCGACATCTCAACCGGAAAAATCGTAGGCGCAGAAGCACTGGTCCGGTGGCAGAAGCCAGATGGAACACTCGTTTCTCCAGGTGTATTTATTCCTGTACTGGAAAATAACGGTATGATCGACCAGCTGGATTCTGTGATATGGGAAAAAGTTTTTCACTGGTTGCGTTCCTGGATTGATTTAGGATACTCTCCGGTTCCGATTTCCATCAATGTATCCCGGATTGATATACTTTCCATGGATGTTCCGCAATTTATTTTTTCTCTGCGGGAGAAATACCATCTTCCGGAACGATTGATTAAAATTGAAATCACGGAAAGTGCCTATACGGAAAATAATGACAGTATTATTGCCACGGTAGATGAACTTCGCTCACATGGATTTAAAGTGATGATGGATGACTTCGGCTGCGGGTATTCTTCGCTTAATATGCTTCGGACAATCCCCGTCGATGTTCTGAAACTGGATATGCGTTTTCTGGATATTAACGAAAATGAAGAAGAAAAGGGAATCAACATTCTCGAATCCGTAGTAAATATGGCACGATTGCTTCGTCTTCCGATTGTCGTAGAAGGTGTGGAAACAAAACGACAGGAAGAATTCGTTCAGGATCTTGGCTGCCGCTATACACAGGGATTTTATTATTACAAGCCTCTCCCGATTGAAAAATTCGAAGCCCTGCTTAAGGATGAACGTCATCTGGATCATCAGGGACTTCTCTACAAACAGGTGGAGCCTCTTCATATCCGGGAATTTGTTGATCACAATTTCTTCAGTGACAGCATGCTTAACCATATGATCGGTCCTGTCGCTTTCTATGAAATGTATGATGACCAGATTGAGATCACCCGGATCAATGAACAATATTTCCAATTGTCCGGCAGTACCACTGCCTCTCAGGAAGGCAGTTATGGAAAACGGTTCTGGAATCATGTGATGGATACCGACCGTGCACTTCTTTACACCACCTTTGAGCAGGCATATGCGGATCCGATTCATGGTGCTGAGAATTACATTCATTTTCATAAGGTCGATGGATCGGTTCTACTGATTTATTTTAAAGTGTTCTTTTTAAAAGAAAAAGATGGACGCCGGCAATTTTACGGTTCACTGACAGATGCAACCGATCTGATTAATAAATATGCAAAACAAACGACGGTATCCGTTCCGGATTCCCGTCTTCCAGACCATCCGGAAAATTATTTTGATCACCTGCCGGGCGGCTTCAGCATCAATAAATTAAACCTTGATGCCAACGGAAAGCCTGTCGGTTTTGACCTGCTCTATGCAAACGATTGTCTGCGCAAAGTCTGCAACGGAGATATCAAGCAGCTCAAAACCTTATGCATGCATCCATTTTTAGATCATCAGGAAGAAATTCTTGATCATATGTATCAGGCGGCTTATCAGGGAAAGACCGTTACATTTTCCATGTACAGTCACATATCCAACCGTTATCTGAAATTCGAATATTTCCAGTATCGCCCCGGATATGTCGCAAGTATCATGCTGGATGTCACACACACCCATCTTTCTGAGAAAATATCGGAAAGTATCATGAACAACTACCGCGAAGTATATTTTATCCATCTCAAAGATAATTCGGTTCGTATGCTTCATCCAGACGAAAACAACGTCCTTGCAAGAGGAAATTACGAAGAATTGGTAAACCGGCATTTTCAGACTGGAAAAATTCATGCCGAAAATGAAACAGCGGTAAGGAAGTTTCTGTCACTGCAAAATATCCAGTCACTCCTTTTAAAACAGGATGCTGCAGAAATCTCCTACCAACGGACCATTCCGGATTCGGATACTTCTTTCGAACAGTGCCTGACAAAAATAAACGTTCTCGAAAGAGATGCACAAAATATTCCGGTTACTGCACTTATGCTGATTCAAAGCATCGATCATACTTCATAATTTTTCAATAAAAACAGCGCATTTCCATAGCATCTGGAAATGCGCTGTTTTTATTCTATTCACTTTCTTCAAAACTACCCAAATATCAATTATAAAAAATCCCGCAGCATACGTTTTCTGCTTGGTGCGCCAAGTTTACGCAATGCTTTTGCCTCAATCTGGCGAATACGCTCTCTTGTCACATGGAACATCTGTCCAACTTCCTCTAATGTGTGTGGCTGATTTCCATCGAGGCCAAATCGCAATGTGATGACTTCCTGCTCACGATCGGTCAGATCTTTCATAGCAAGCGCAATCTGTTTATTACGCATCTCTGCAATCGCATTCTCCTCCGGAGACAATGCATTGGAATCCTGCACAAAATCACCCAGATGGGAATCGTCCTCATCTCCTACCGGTGCTTCCATGGAAACCGGATCCTGACTAAAGCTCATGATCTCTGTTACACGATCTTCATCTTCGCCCAGCATCTCTGCAATTTCCTTGTTCGATGGCTCCCTTCCCAGTTCCTGTGTCAGAGTACGGCGTGCCCGGACAACTTTATTGATGGTCTCCACCATATGTACCGGTACACGGATCGTCTTCGCCTGATCCGCGATTGCACGGGTAATTGCCTGACGAATCCACCAGGTCGCATAAGTAGAAAATTTAAATCCTTTTTCATACTCAAACTTATCGACCGCTTTCATCAGACCAATGTTTCCCTCCTGAATCAGATCCAGAAGTGGCAGTCCTCTGCCGACATATTTCTTAGCGATACTTACTACAAGTCTGAGATTGGCTTCAATCAGCTCCTTCTTGGCTTCCGGATCTCCCTCGCTGATACGCTTGGCAATCTTTTGCTCTTCTTCCATAGTAAGCAGACGCACCTGTCCGATGGTCTTTAAATACTGGCGCACCGGATCTGTAATATCCGCGCCCTCCATAACCGAGAGGTCTTCCTCAATATTTTCCTCAGAATCTTCCTCGATATCATCATCAATATCTAAAAGAACCTTGCTTTCTTCGAGTTCTTCCTCTTCATTTTCTTCCGGCTTTTCATCATTCGAAGGCTGGGAAACACTTCGATCTTTATCATTTTTGGAACGCAGAACTTCAATCTTATTGTCTTCCAAAACTTTTAAAATATTGTCAAACTGCTCCGAAGAAATCTCTACCCCGGAAAATGTATCCAGAATTTTGCTGTATGCGATCTTATTTTGATTCTTTTTTCCCTGTTCAATCAGGCCTGTTACCATTTGAATAATAGAACGTTTATCTTCTGTCACGAAAATTACTCCTTATCAATAGATTCCCCTATTATATATCTTCTTTTAGGTCCTAAAACATTTTACCACAATTCAAAAATAATTCCACACCTTTTTTCGTATTTCTAAATATTCCCCTTATTAATTTCATTACTGTTCACAGGTTACCCTGCGAACAGTAACTTAATTTCGACATAATTTTTTCAAAGTTTCCTTTATTGTTTCCATATTTAACGGTTTTGAAATATGCGCATTCATACCTGCCGCAATACATTTTTCCGCATCCTCTTTAAAGGCATTCGCGGTCACTGCAATAATCGGAATGTCCTTTGCATCCGTTTTTCCTGACTCTCGAATCTTTTTGGTGGCAGTTATTCCATCCATTACCGGCATCATAACATCCATCAATATTGCATCAAATGTTTCCTCTTCGTTTTCCTGAAACAGCTCTACGGCCTGCTTTCCATCATATGCAACCGTAACATTTGCGCCCTGATCCTGTAACATGATTTCTGCAATTTCTGCATTTAATTCATTGTCTTCAACCAACAGAATATTCATGCCCCTGATATCCATATCTTTTGATGTATGATCTTCCTCCACAACTGCCGGCTCCGGTGCAATTTCAAAAGGTATCGTGATTACAAATGTAGTTCCCACTCCTTTTTTGCTTGTCACAGAAATTGTACCATTCATTTTATCAACAAGACTTTTTACGATAGCCATTCCAAGTCCCGTTCCCTGATATACACTTCTTGCATCATTCTTTTCCTGTGTAAAAGGCTCAAAAATATGTTCTAAGAACTCCTCATCCATTCCTTCCCCAGTATCGGATATGGTCCATCGATATGTGCACATATGATCTTTTTCTTCTAGCGTATCAACAACCGTTGTAATCGTTCCTCCGGAATGCGTATACTTTATACAGTTTCCATATATATTCAAAAAAATCTGTCTCAAATGTACCGGACTGCCATATATACAAGTATGTGGAATAAATGTTTTTTCACGTTTATACTCCCATTTTATACCGGCTTCCACTGCACGATCAATGACAATGCTCACAACATCCTTGGAAAGTTCAGCCAGATTAACAACTTCATGCGTCAGCACAATGCTTCCATCTTCCAGTTTGCTCATTTGTAATACATCATTGATAAGCGACAACAAATGGTTTGCCGAAATCTGCATTTTGCGATGGTTTTCTCTCACAAGCTCTTTTTCCTCAAAGTGGTCTTCATCTATTTTTAAGAGTCCGATAATTCCATTTAAAGGAGTCCTGATGTCATGGCTCATTCTTGACAGAAAACTGCTTTTCGCCATACTTGCTTTTTCAGCCTTTAGGACTGCTTCCTGAAGCTGCCGGTTTTTTTCTTCCAGTGAATCCATATACTTTCTTTGCGCAATCAACTGATTCCTGCGGTAAATTTTCCCGGCTCTCCACATCATCGTATTGACAACAATCAAAAACAGAACATAAAAAAGCAGCGCAGCTAATACATCAAAGAACGTATTTCCAAACACATTATGTTCTCCCATAAATGCATAGATATAATAATCTCTGCTTTTTTCCATCAATCCGAACTGATGCCCAAACACACTGTTTTTATCCTTTGCATGTGTAAGTTTACTACCGGTTCCGTGTTTCATAATTTTGTTTAATATCGGCGTATCTTCAACATTTGTACCCTCAAGCTTCTTATCATTAGAAATAATGATTTTATTGCCGCTGCTTATCACAATCGTTCCATTTTTCTTCTTTGAAACGCCGGAAATGATTGTACGAATGGAATTATTTACGGTCGCCGCATATGTTGCAGATGTATCATAATACCCCACAAGAACTCCGTCCTCGTCGATTCTGCTGACTGCAGCCAGATCAACCTGTGATTCATCTTCCAGTACGACACGAATTGCATAACTGTCTTCCGTAAATGACATTAAGTTCATCAAGGAATCCCGATCTGTCATATCCAAAACCGCTTTACTTCCAAGACCTGATGCATCAAACGCAGTTTCCACATTTCCGTCTTTATCTAAAAGTATAAGTCCGTCCAGATAGCTGTCTGTCGCATAATTTTCCAAATTGTTTTCTTTAGCACGTTTACTGTGCGGAATTTCCTTATCATATTTTAAATGCCAGCGAATCTGATCTACACTTTCTGTGACACGGAGCAGGCTTTTCGCTTCCGAGGCCAGATCTCTGATCTGACTTTCATTGCATTGGTTTTTCATATAATCAACCGTTACCCGTAATTCATTCTCCGCGCTCTTCATGTCTGCATTCGCTGCAATGCAAAATATTATGATAAATATCAGTAATCCAATTACAATTTCTATTGGTGCTATTATCTTCCAGGACAATATTTTTTTAATATTCTTCATGTCAGTCCTCCAGATAATCTTCTACATTTGACAGATATTTGCTTATAATCTTTTTTGTACTGCCGTCTGCCTGCATTTGGGATAAAACTTTCGTCAATTCGACATTTATACCTCTGTCATCGTTCTTATCAAAAGCCACTCCCAGGTCAACCGACTGCAACGGCTCTTCCAATATTCGAAACTTCAAACCGGTATCCGACATAAACTGATCCACCGATGTATCGTGAGCAGCCAAGGCATCTACGTATCCCTTACTTAAAAGAATAAAAATCAAATCCCTTTTCTGGACAGAAATTACTTTTCTAAGTTTTGGCAATGTTCCATCATGACTACGTATCATATCCTCCGGTTTTGTAGTGCTCTGGACTGCGATTGTTTTTCCTTTCAAATCCTCCAGCGTCTGTATATCACTATCCTCATTCACCGCTACCACCTGATGGCTGTGCATATACGGACCTGCCCAGTTATATTCCTCTTCTCTGTCTGTCATTGTAAAACTGCTCCATATGCAGTCAATTTTACCATCTCTTAATAAATTCTTTTTATCTTCCCAGCTTATAAACTCAAATTTTGGGTTATATCCCATCCTTGCAAACGCTTCTCTGGCCAGCTCGACATCAATTCCTGTCATTTCCCCATTTGCATCTGCATAGCTAAACGGCGAATAATCATCACAGCCTACTACTATCACAGGTAGTTTTGCGTTTTCCCCTGTGTCTCTGGCTCCCTGTTTGCTACACCCACAGAGTAGACAACATGAAATGATCCATATTATTCCCATTTTAAACTTTTTCATATTATATATTTCTGCCTTTCCTGTAGTCCTAAAAAGATGGTATATTTATTTTACATTATTTGCAATAAAAATTTTATATTTTTTCAATTTTCCTGCTTTGTGTCAGATTTCTGCTTTCGATCACTAAAAGAACTTTCCTATAAAGAAATATAGCGTACGTATTCCATCTGGAAGTTACGCACGCTATTTCTTTACCTATTTTTGCTGGATTTCTATTCCGATATAAAATTAATTTGAACTTGATATATTAACAATCTGAAGCTTGTTGATGTCTACACCTTCCGTTCGGACACTCAAAGTAGCGGATGATGGTGCAGAATAGAAATAAATGGACACCGTTGATCCATTAACGGTCTGCGTACCACCATCAATCCATCCATCTGCCACATTTGCATTGAACGTAAATGTTATTGTCAATTTATTCGGATTAAGTCCGGATAAATCCACGTTACAAGTTGCAATACCTCCTGTCTTCCAATCCTGCGTTACAGTAAGATCTGATGCAGTTACGCTAGATCCACTTGCCATATATATTCCCTCTGTCACATTTGCATCGATCAAAATGGTCGGTCTCTCATATCTTTTCATATACTCCTCCTTGGGTAAAATACCTTTTTCTCCGTCAAATACTCTGCACTTTGATGTCTTTTCCTACTGATATCTTACAGACTTTTTCAAAAAGTGTCAATCAAAATTGTGTACAAATCCTTCATTTAAAAAAGCAAAATAGGGTCTCCGGATTTCTCCGGAGGCCCTCAGACTGAATCATTTGATTCAATCTCTTATTCATACACCATTGTTTACCAGTACATAAATTGTATATTTTCCTGTGTCCTTTGCTGTTATCACGCTGAAACAGTCCTTTACCACTTTTGACAATTTCTACAACTTTTGCAAAATCTTACATAAAGTAGGTCTCTTCAAACTGTTTTACAGCAACAGGTTTTGAGAAATAATATCCCTGATATATCTCACATCCCATCTTCGTAAGACGTTCCAGCTGCTCTCTGGTTTCGACCCCTTCCGTAATCACTGATAATCCCAATTTTTTGCAAAGTGATATTATCGAATTTAATATAGACATACTTTTTTCTATATGCTCTGGTTTCGTTGTCCTTAAAAATCCCATGTCTATTTTCAGCACATCAACCTCCATATCTTTCAGTGTGTTAAAGGAAGAATAGCCACTTCCGAAATCATCAATTTCAACCTGAAAACCATATTTTCTGAATTGATCAATTCTTTCAAATTCTCCTGAGGTTCCTGTCATAAATGCTGTTTCTGTAATCTCCAATTTCAAGGTTGCAGGGATAACTTTATATTTTTCTACAAGTGTTGTAAGGGTTTCATATACATTCATATAATGAAAATCTTTTGTTGAAATATTTACAGATATATACAGATCATTCCGGCCTGCTTTCTGCCACTCGGCAAGTTTCTGTATCGCAAGTTCCCATATATATTGATCAAGCCGATAAATTAAGCCTGCTTTTTCAAAGACATCTATAAAATCACTAGGAAAGATCAATCCGCGCTTGGGATGCTGCCACCTGACCAGTGCCTCTGCACCCAGCATTTTCCCCTCTGATGTCATCTGTGGCTGCAAATACATACAAAACTGTCGATCCGAAATAGCCTCCTCAAAATCACCTACCAGCTGCCTCTCAACAATCGTCTCATGTAACATTGCTTCATTGTAATATACAAAAAACTGGTTATAATTTTCGTTAAGTGTTTTGATTACAAGATTAATTTTATCGCACATAATAGAGATGTCTTCATTCATATCTGTAACTTCATAAACACCTACATAAATATGAAGATGATATGTGTCATTATTTACCACATCTTTCATATCCTGTATCGCACCGATAAAATCCTGCTCCCGAAATCTCGTTTTAGGAATGCACACAGCAAATTTATCTCCATCCGTTCTTCCATATATCACATTTTCACCGCACCGCTCTTTCAAAAGATCTGCTTCCATTTTCAGGACTTCATTTCCCTTTTCCAGTCCAAAGAGATCGTTAATCAGTTTGAAATCCTTGATATTAGAACCAAGCAGCATCCACGTCTCCTCTGGATTTTCTTTCATCGCCTCTATTATTTTTTTCCCAAAATATTCTTTATTGTATAACCCTGTTAATTTGTCATGAGTCGCAAGATACC
>ERZ808240.1656-NODE-1656-length-26920-cov-3.843551_pt1 | contig 26920 bp, 20 predicted proteins | sample MGYA00521084_ERZ808240 | MGnify/ENA primary metagenome ERZ808240 (study PRJEB31516, sample SAMN03275571) | gut metagenome | biome: mammalia-associated habitat; material: feces | host: Papio cynocephalus | place: Kenya | collected 2012-08-06 ... | reverse complement strand
GGCAACAGCCAATGGCTATGTGTTCATATCCAATTTTGATGGCTATGTGACTCGTTTCAATGCGCGTACAATGACGGTGCAAGATTCTGTGAAGGTCGGGCCTAATCCGGAAGAAATGGCCGTGGCCAATGGCTATCTGTATGTAGCTATTTCTGATGGCATGAATTACATGAACGGTTATGCCAATGGCAAAAAGGTGGCCAAAGTGAATCTTTCCACGTTCAGTCTTGAAAAGGAAATTCCGGTACGCGTAAATCCTAATGTAGCAGCTGCCGACAACGAGGGCAATGTATATGTCATTTCGCAAGGCAATTATGGTGATATAAAGCCCATGCTGCAGAAAATTGATAAGAATGACAAGGTGTCGGAAATGGTGAATGCTTCAATGATGTGCATTGATGGTTCTACACTCTATGCGATATATGCGGATATGGATCCACAGACTTATGTGACAGACTATACATACTTTTCAATGGATTTGAAGACCGGTATCACGAATGACAATTTAGTGAAGACTCCGGCCGACTTCCCTACGTTCATCAAAGTAGACCCTGTGACGAAACACATATTCATTGGCTCAGACAATGTAGGTGCGAACGGCTCTGCCGATTATGCCACTGCGGGTTATATAAACGAATATAAAGCAGATGGCACTTTGCAGAAAAAGCATGTTGCCGGCGTCCATCCTGTGCAGATGGTATTTAATCTTAAATAAGTTGTTGGGAGTGTGTAAACAACTGTTCAGTGGAATATGCCTGCTGGTTTTCTTTCTTTGCTCTTGCGGGCAAGGAAGAAAACCGGCTTCTATGGCATCATCCGATACCATAGCTTTCAAGTATGCTCATCTGATACGCATTAGCCAGGGAGCCGGTTATCGGCAAGTGGTTGTTCAAGACCCTTGGCAACCCGGAAAAGAGCTTTGCCGGTATATCCTGATTCCAAAGGGTACGAGCACCAAAGACTTGCCTCCGGGAATGGTAGTAAGGGTGCCATTGGAACGGCTGGCGGTTTTTACATCCGTTCATACGAACTTGTTGACAGAGCTTGGGGCTGTCGAACGTGTTTCGGGAGTGTGTGATTTTGAGTATATCAGGCAGCAGCCTGTCATAGAAAGGGTGAAAAGCGGAAAAATAAAGGATATGGGCAGCGCCATGAACCCTAATGTCGAGCTGATTATATCGGCAAAGACTGACGCCATGATGGTCTCGCCCTTTGAAAAGAGCGGATACGGTGTGATAGAGCGCACAGGCATTCCTTTAATAGAATGTGCTGATTACATGGAGAATTCTGCACTCGGCCGCGCAGAGTGGATGCGTTTCTTTGGAATGCTTGTAGGCAAAGAGCGTGAGGCGGATTCTTTGTTTCGCCAGGTTGAGAGGAACTATTTGAAATTAAAGAAGATGGTAGACAAAAAGGATTTAGTGAAGCCGTCATTGCTTTGTGATTGCATGAATGGTGCAGCCTGGTATGTTCCTGCAGCCGAGAGCACGGTGGGTAAGCTGTATGCTGATGCAGGTGCCGATTATTTGTTTGCCGACAAGAAGGGGGGCGGCAGTGTGCGCCTGTCGTTTGAAACGGTCTACAATCGTGCGCACGATGCCGACATTTGGTTGGTAAAGTATGGTGCGGCACGTGATTATACATATCAGTCATTTCGAGAGGAAAAGGAACAGTATGCCAATTTCAAGGCTTTCAAGAACAAGCGCATTTACGGATGCAATACTTTGAATGTCCCTTTTTTTGATATTGAGCCCTTTCATCCTGATTTGCTATTGGCTGATGCGATACACATATTCCATCCATCTCTTCTGCCCGACCATAAACCTGTGTTTTTTACGCCGCTCCATGACTAAGGCCTGTATTCCTTTTGCTTTAATGTCAATTGCACTGCTGGCTTTGTTTGCGTTGAACATTTTCCATGGTACGGTGTATTATTCTCCATTTCGGATTTGGCAAATCCTGACGGGCGAAGAAACCAATACGGTGGCATCATTCATTGTGTTGCAATCAAGATTGCCTCAGGCTGTTGTTGCCCTGTTGAGCGGGGCTGCGCTTGCCGTGAGCGGATTGCTGTTGCAAACGGTTTTTGCCAACCCTTTGGCTGATTCTTCTATTTTGGGAATCAATGCCGGTGCAAGTTTGGGAGTAGCAGTGGTCATGCTGTTGTTCGGCGGAAGTTTTGTGGCCGGCTCGTTTGCCTTGTCCGGATTTTTCCTTGTTCTTGTAGCGGCATTTATCGGTTCGGGAGCAATTATAATGCTGTTGTTGCTGTTGTCGGCCTATGTGAAAAACGGTTTGATGCTGCTGATAGTAGGTATAATGATTAGTTATGTGACGAGTTCGGCCATCTCATTGCTTAACTATATGGCTACTGCCGAAGGCGTACACTCGTATGTGATTTGGGGTATGGGAAACTTCAGCGGCGTTGGCTTCGAGCATCTTTTACCGTTTTCATTGGTCGTTGTTGTTGGCTTGTGTCTGTCGTTGGCTCTTGTCAAGCCGCTTAATGCTCTGTTGCTGGGCGAAAATTATGCTGAGAATCTGGGCGTAGACATACGCCTGACGCGGACGGCTTTGCTGTTTGTTACCGGTATGCTTACGGCTGTTGTAACGGCGTATTGCGGTCCTGTCTCATTCATCGGCCTTGCCGTTCCGCACATTGCACGCATGCTTCTCGGCTCTGCCGACAACCGGAAATTGCTGCCGTTGACGCTTTTGGCCGGAAGTGTGCTGGCCTTGCTGTGCAACATTCTTTGTACACTTCCCGGTGATGACGGGCTGATACCTCTTAATGTGGTTACTCCGTTCTTTGGTGTTCCGGTAATCTTGTATGTACTTGTGTTCAAGCGAAAGTACAATTTGTTTTGAGCAGAATCCGGACAATTCTTGCATTTTAAAGTACCTTTGCAGGCATAAATACGTGATTTATGAATGAGATAATAACCATAGTAACGATTGTCGCCTACTTTTTTGTGCTGTTGCTGGTGTCACATTTTACGAGCAGGAATGCGACGAATGATTCTTTCTTTCGTGCGGGTCGGCGTTCACCTTGGTATTTGGTGGCTTTCGGCATGATTGGCACAAGTGTGTCGGGAGTGAGTTTTGTTTCGGTGCCGGGTTATGTTGGAGTTACCCAAATGACTTATTTGCAGATGTGCATCGGCTTTTTTGTCGGCTATCTGGTTATTTCTTTTCTCTTGTTGCCAATGTATTACCGGCGTGGACTTACAAGTATTTATACTTACTTGAGCCAGCGTTTTGGCTTTGCTTCCCATAAGTCGGGCACTGTGTTGTTTCTGCTTAGTAAGATGACTGGCGCATGTGCCCGTTTCTTTCTTGTATGCCTTATACTGCAGCAATTTGTATTTGACCGTTTTGAAATACCGTTTGTGGTCACGGTGTTGGTGCTGTTGTTGCTCGTTTGGGTCTATACCCGTCGTGCCGGTGTACGTACGTTGGTCTATACGGATTCGCTGCAGACACTTTGCATGCTGACGGCACTTGTGGCGGTCATTGTCTTGATTGCAAAACAAATGAACCTGGATTTTGGTGGTTTGTTGCAGACTGTTTCTCACAGTGAATACGGACGTATATTTGTATTTGACGACTGGATGTCCAGACAAGCGTTTTGGAAACAATTCCTGAGCGGGGTTTTTGTTGCGATTGTAATGACGGGCCTGGACCAGGATATGATGCAAAAGAATCTCACGTGCAAGAATTTGAGAGAGGCACAAAAGGATATGTGCACCTACGGTGTGTGCTTTATACCGGTTAATTTCCTGTTCCTTGTGCTGGGTGTGCTGCTATATACTTTTGCCATCAGTCAGGGAATTGCATTGCCGGAGAAAACAGATACACTCTTTCCGACACTTGTTCATGACGGCTGTTTTGGCTATGCCGTAACCATTTTGTTTGTATTGGGCATTGCGGCTGCGGCTTTTTCGAGCGTAGATTCTGCTTTGACTGCACTGACAACTTCTTTTTGTATTGATATATTGGATATAGAGCGTAAAGGTATGGATGTGGTCAAGGCCACGCGAATCCGGCATTTGGTGCATCTTGCGGTTGTAATAGTCTTTGTAATATTTACGCTGGTATTCAAGGCCCTTAACAGCACAAGTGTGATCGACGCGATTTATATCATGGCATCCTATACCTATGGCCCGCTTTTGGGGCTCTTTGCTTTCGGTCTTTTTACCAGGCGTATGCCGCGCGATCGTTATATCCCGTTTGTCTGCGTACTGTCACCGGTGATTTGCTATGTGCTTTCGGTGACGGTGCCGAAGGCTACGGGCTATCAGTTCGGCTATGAATTGCTGATGTTGAATGGCTTGCTTACGTTTGCCGGACTTTGGCTGTTGTCGGCAGGCCGAAAAGCCGTTGGTTAGAGAGTTTCGGAACAATTTTAAAGAGGCAAAAGCACTGTTCCGGTGCTTTTGCCTCTGAGATTATTTCTTTACAAAAGGTGCATTTTGAAGATAATTGATGCTTTTCTGTGCTGCACCAAAGACTTCGTCCATGATTTGGTCACCGGTATATTTGCTGCCGTCTGCATTCTTCTTGTCGCGCAGCCATCCGGGAGTCTCTATTTCTACAAAGTAGTTGCGCCATCCGTTCTTGTGGAATTGCTTGAAGATGCCTTCGAAGTTTACCGTTCCGCTTTCACCTATGACAAAGTCGTCTTTGATGTGCAGCAGTTCGATGCGCTTGGGGTATTTCTTAAGATAGGCAACGGGGTCTTTGCCTCCCTTGGTACACCAGTAGACATCGAGCTCGAAGCATACATACTTTGGGTCGGTGTTTTCAACGAGGTATTCCCACATTACCTTGTCGCTATCCTTGAGCTTTTTGAATTCGGCGGAATGGTTGTGGTATCCGAGTTTCAGACCATACTCGGAGGCAATCTTGCCTACGCGGTTGAAGTAGTCGCACATTTGGTTCAGTCCGGCAACGGTATAGTCTACGCCGTAGCTCGGAATGACGAAATACTTGCCGCCGCAGGCCTTTTGTATCTTGAACAATTCGCGCCAGCGGTTCATGATTTCAGTCTCTTTTGCGGGGTCTTCCTGAATGCTTGAATGCGTAGAGACGATGCTGATGCCGTTCTTGTCGCAGATGCTCTTGAACTCTTCGGCCGGCAGACCGAACACTTTGGGGTCACCGCCCCATTGCACCAGTTCGCATGCATTGTAGCCTTGCTTGGCCAGACGCTCCAGACTTCCGCGCGGGTCTTTGTTCATGGCACCCATTACAGAGTAGAGCTGGATGCCGATTTTCTTGTTCTTTTTGGCAGTGGCCGCAGTTGGCATCATCATTGCCATCGCCATTGCGAAGCAGACGAGAGCCATCAGGGCTTTGCTGCTGTGTTTGAAATTGATGTTCATGTTTTTATTGTTTTGAATGAATGTCAGTTCTTGCCTAATTGCCTTGACAGTTGTTTGTGTATTTTGTAAAAGCGGCTGCGTATTTCTTTGACGGTTCCGATGGTCATGTATACGTCGTATTTGTATACCATGTCTTTTTTGATGGCCATCGATACCAGTGGTGCGAAGTATGAGCATGAGCTGCTTGTCGGTCCTCCGGGTCCTGTTCCGAAGCGGTAGAGTGTGCAGAAGCCGGCCTTCGGGGAATAGACTCCGATGCCGTAGTCCTGGCTGTTTACATAGGCTGCCCACGATTCACTGAGGTTGGCCGATTGGCCGGCTGCTGCGTTGGCCAGCAGTTTTGGCACAAACCGGCTCAGGGTATCGTTGCTCCAGGGCTGTTTGCCGCTGTAGTAGACAAATTGGGGATAGTCCCAGTCAATAAACACAGCGGGCACTTCCTGGTGGCGTTCCTCATGGTCGCGTGCGTTGTTTCCGGTGTTGCGGAATGTATAGCTGATGTGTGCAATGTTGCCTTCAAGACGTATGTCCTCCTCCATGGTGCATTCGGCGGCCGGTTCATTTGATGCCCATAGTACCGGCTCGGTGGCAATGTAAATCTGTGAGGGGCTTTGCCGTTTCTCCAGTATCCGTGCCTTGCGCCCCTTGCTGCCTCCGCCTTGTATCGGGTTCCAGCACCAGGGCTGGTCCCACCATGTGCTGCCATCGTTGTTGCCGTAGTAGGATTGCTGTACGAAACGTCCTTCGTCGGCATGATTCAGAATGTTGGTCTTGCCCTTTACTTCCGAGAAGTGAAAGATTGCACCTCCGCGCTCCGGGTCGACGCCGATCTGTATCTTTCCGTTGTTGATGTAGAGGGCGTTTTCTTTTCCTTTTTCAATCCAGGGGAGCCGTTTCTTTTGTTGTCCTGCGGCTGTTATGACGCCCGTAAGCAGGATGACGGTGAGCAAAGTCCTTGTGTAAAGCTTATACATAGTCTATGTGTAGGTCTTTCTGCAAAGTTACATTAAAATGGTGTGCGACAGGCTTTGTTTGCCGCTTTTTTGGAGCTTGCGGCCTTATTTGTAGGAAAAAACGGGAGGAAATGTCTCTGTCGGCATATCCTCCCGTTGTGTTCTTAGGGTCGCGATGGGGCTATTTGGCTTTCCAGTCGCTCAGGTCTTGCGGGTTTTCTATGACGGAAGGTATCTTCTCGAATATCTTTTTGATGCGTTCGGTGTCAAACTTCTTGGTGCGGTCATAGTAATAGATGCCGTTCTTTTCCTGCTCTACGTCGGTCAGCTGTGTGTAACAGAAGCCTACGATGTGTTTACATGCCTTGAGTGCATCTATTTCTTTTTCGAGGATGTTGTAGAAGTCTTCGATTTTGTCGATGTTGCTTCCGTATCCCCATGATGAGGAGCGTTCGGATTCTTTTATCCAGGGAAGTCCGCCGAATTCGTCAACCATGTAGGGTTGTCCGTTGTATTTTGCGAGGAAGCCTTTCTTGGGTTCGTTGCGATAGGGCTCTACACCCGGTTTGAAGGTGTGATTGGCAACGAGCTTGTCGTAGTCGCGGGTGTAGTCGTGCACTGCCCAGATATCGGTCTTCACATGTCCGTCACCGCTGGCATCATTAACGGGGCGTGTGGGGTCGATTGCCTTGGTGATGTTGTATACATCTGTCATGAGTCTCACATACGATCCGTCGCGGCTGCTCCATGTTTCATTAAAGGGTGTCCATGTCACTATGGAGGGGTGGTTGCGGTCGCGTTCCAGTATTTCGGCCCATTCTGAGATGAAGTTGCGTGCTGCAAGTTCGTCGTTGACGTCGAGACCCCAGCTGGCCGATTCTCCCCATGTGAGGTAGCCCAGTTTGTCGGCCCAGTAGTAGAAGCGTTCTTCGAATACTTTCTGATGCAGACGTGCGCCGTTGAATCCTACGGCCTTACTCATTTCGATGTCTTGTTTCAGTGCGTTGTCGCTGGGTGCTGTCCATATACCGTCGGGATAGTAGCCTTGGTCGAGCACGAGACGTTGGTAATAGGGCTGGTTGTTAAGATAGAAGTATCCGCCCGAGATGTGTACTTTGCGCATGCCGGCATACGACTTTACTTCGTCGATGATGCGGCCGTCTTTGTCTTTCACTGTGTAGATGATGTCATAGAGGAATGGCGATTCTGGGCTCCACAACTTCAAGGATTTGAGGGGCAGAACTATAAGGTTTTCATTGCATGCCCTGACTGATTTCTGGGCTACAACCTTAGAGCCGTCGAGCATCTTTATGTAGAGGGTGTTGTTTATGGACTCTTCATAGAAGACGGGGCGTATTACCAGCTGTTTCTGGTCGATGTCGGGGGTTGCAATCACCTGTTTCAGGCCTTGCGGCGATACGGGCTCCATCCATACGGTCTGCCAGATGCCGGTTGTGCGTGTATATGAGCAGCCATACGAGTTGTAGAGTACGCTTTGTTTGCCTCCGGGCTGTTTGCCTGCGCGCAGGTCGTCGCTGACACTGACTACGAGGTTGACTGTTTCTCCGGGTTTGGCAAAGGCGGTTATGTCGGCCGTAAATGACGACCCTGTGCCAAAATGCTTCATGACAAACTTGCCGTTGATGTAGATGGTGGCTTCATAGTCCACTGCACCGAAATGTAGCAGTATGTTTTTTCCCTTCCAGTCGGCCGGGACAGTGAGCTGCCGCTGGTACCAGAGGCAGTTGATGAAGTCGGTATATCCTATGCCGCTCAGTTTGCTTTCGGGGCAGAAGGGCACTGTGATTTTTCCGTCAAATCCCTTGGAGTTTTGAAAGTTACGGTCTTTACCGCTTCGTCCGAAGTCAAAGGTGTAAGTCCATGTTCCGTTCAGGTTCTGCCATGCGGAGCGTTCAAACTGTGGGCGCGGATATTCGGGGCGCGGAGTCTGAGCCGTTGCCTGTGGGGTGCCGATGCCTATGAGCATGCACACAAGGCCGATGGCATTTGCTAAGAATAGTTTTTTCATTGTCGTTGTTTAATTATTGATTTCCACCACGAAGATACACAAAAAACATCATAGTTTGCCGGGTGTCGGCAAAAAGTTGTAACTTGCGCCCGTATTTTAAACTATTAGTGGATATGAAGAATCGTGTTTTTCCAAGCTGCGCCCTCGTTGCGGCTTATGTGTTTTGTCTGTCATCGGTGCTGGTGTCGTGCCACAAGTCGGGCCGGACGGCTGCTGCCGTCGATACCATGAAGGTGGACACGTTGGGTTTCAGCCGCGAAGAGGCCAATGTTTCTGTGAAGTATAGCGTTGACTATCCTGCCGAGGGCAGTGAGCCGCTCCTTCATGCCGTGCGTGAGTTTGTCAGTGAAACGTTGGGTGATGCCTATACGGGCAATCTGTCTGTGGGCGATTCCTTGGTGAGTTTTTACGGGCAAAGCTCTTTCGACTCCCTGAAGAAGGACATGCGCGAATACGGAGGGCCTTCCGACATGCCCATGGTGGTGCAGTCGTCGGTCAAGAAGATTTATGACACTGATAGGCTGGTGACATTCCTCACCGAGACATATACCTATCTCGGGGGTGCTCACGGAGGAACCACCATATCGGCAGCCACATTCCGCAAAAGCGATGGTCGCAGGTTCGGCTCCGACATATTGAAGGATTATTATAGCGAGGCTTTCACCGAAGCTGTCAAGGATGGCTTGAAGCGATATTTTAAGGTTAGGAGTGACGCTGACTTGGAAGCGTGCCTGCTTGATGTACAGGTCTATAACATACCCCTGCCGAAAAATCCTCCCTACTTTACACAGGACGGACTCACGTTTGTCTATCAGCAATACGAGATTGCCCCCTATGCGGCCGGTATGCCCACGTTCAGCATTCCCTACGATGTGGCCAAGGGCCTTCTTCTGCATGCCGCAGCCGATTTGATAGGCCGGTAGCCTTGTCTTTGCCCTTTGCGGGGCTTGGGGCTGCGATGTGTACAGATTGAGGTTGCGATGTGTACATATCGCAGGTCACGATGTGGCTGATTGCAGGGTGTTTCATGTACATGAAACACCCTCTTCTCTGTACAGGAAACAACCTGTTTCCCCTATAGAAACACTCTGTTTCATGTACATGAAACACTCAGTAGCCTCGGAGCTCGTTTTTTGCCATGTGCGGATATGCAAGGAGGGCTGAGCCACAAACGGCTCAGCCCTCCTTGTAGGAATGGCAGGGTTTATTGGGCAACGAGCTCCAGAGCCATGCTGGCCATGGGTCGGTTAATGACATCGCCCACCTTGAGACCTACGTATTTGAGGTACTTTCCGCTAACCACTTTGCCGTTCCATCGGCAGGGTTGCTTTTCTTTAAGCGGCGTAAGATCCTTGATGAGATAGTTTTTGTTTTCGTCCACTCCGGCGAGCTGCACTGCGGGAACCATTTCATTGAGCACGAAGTTGGGGCGGTAGGCAAAGAATACTGCCTTGCTCTTGTCGCTGTTGGCATACATCAGTGAGGTGACGGGACCACGGTCGAAAGGCGACACCAGACGATAGAGGTCACCATTCTGTACGATGGGGCGTATTTCCTTGTAGGCGGCAATGGCTCGTTTGGCAAAGTCTTTCTCATCGTTTGTCATGTCTTTGGGCTGCAGTTCCATGCCGAGCCTTCCTGTCATGGCCACATCAAAGCGGAACTTGAGTGGCACTGTGCGGCCTGTCTGGTGGTTGGGGCTTGCACTGACATGGGCGGCCATGGCCTTTGCAGGATAGAAGTGTGAGTCGCCCCACTGTATGAACAGACGCTGTATGGCATCGGTATCGTCGCTCGTCCAAAACTCATCGAAGTAGGGCAGCAGGCCATAGTTGACACGGCCTCCACCACTGGCGCAAGCCTGGATCACCACGTCCTTGTGTTTGTCGCGTATCCTTTTGAGCACCTTTAGCAGTCCCATGTGGTAGCGGATGTTCAGCTCCTGCTGCTTCTTTGCCGGCAGATAGAGCGAATGATAATTCATGATGTCGGCATTGTTGTCCCACTTGATGTAGGCAATTTCCGGGTGCTTTGTAAGCAGGTTGTCAGTGATTCCGAATACGAAATCCTGCACATCGGGATTGGTGAGGTCAAGTACCACCTGTGTGCCTCCGCGGCCTTGCGACAAGGGACGATTCTTTTGTTGCAGTATCCAGTCAGGATGCTTCTCATAGAGTTCGCTTTTGGTATTGGCCATTTCCGGCTCAATCCAGATGCCGAACTTGATGCCGTGCTTCTTGGCCGAGGCAATAAGGCCTTCGATTCCTTCGGGCAGCTTCTTCTTGTTGACTACCCAGTCGCCCAGACTTGTGTTGTCTACGTCGCGCGGATATTTATCACCGAACCATCCGTCGTCCATGACAAAGAGCTCGCCTCCCAGACTGGCAATGTCGCCCATCATCTGATCCATCACCGGTTGGTTTACTTTCATGTAGACACCTTCCCAGCTATTGAGCAGTATGTCGCGCAGCTTGTCACCATGCTGCAAGCCATATTTCAGGGCCCAACGATGGAAAGCGCGGCTCACACCCCCTTTGCCTTCGGTGCTGTAGGCTATGGCAAGCTCGGGTGTGGTCAGTATCTCCTTGGGCTCCAGGCTATAGGTGGCACCATCGTCATTGATGCCGGCCAAGAGGGTCAGGTCGTTATTGTGGGCATCGAGAATCATCTTGAAGTTGCCGCTCCACAGCAGGTTGGCACCAATCGTACGGCCTTCGTTCTCCTTGGGAGCACCGTCGAGAGTGACCATGATGGAAGGGTTCACGTCAAAAGCATTGCGAAGCTGCATCTTGTTTGACAGCACAGTCTGGCCGTTGGGCACGGGGTGCTCGCTCAACATGCTCTCGGCTCCCCAGTTGCCGTGGAAGTGACTGGCATAGTTGTTGCCGCGGGGAATAGGCAGATAGGCCGAATAGTAGCGCAGCAGCTGAATGTCTTTCTTGCCCTGGTTCTCCATCTCCGTCCACGTCGAGAGAACATCTGTTCCGGCATAGGCCCTGAAGCATTGCCTCACAATAAAGGGATAAACCTTGTCTTTCAGTGTTATCACGAGCAGCTCACCCTTGGAGTCGGTCTTGCGCTGCACGTCTTCGACCACCATCTGGAGCGAGAGCGTACCATCGGGCATCTGCGTGAGGATGGGTTTTTCGCCAGTACTTCTGAGCCCGAAAAGGGGATAGGAGAAGGGGTTCATAGCCATGCCCGACTTGTCGATGGTCTGGAACTCGGCCTCATTGATCTTGGGTCCGAAATACCTGTAATGCGGTTCGCTGCCTTTGTTGGCAGTAATGACCAGCGAGGTGTTCTCGGAGGACAAGATGCAGTTGTCGGCCGCGACAGGCACGGCCAGTAGAGCCGAGGCCGCAGCCATGATAAATAAGTAATTCTTCATATAATAATTGTTTGTGTAAATAATAGTCAGAGTTTCCCGTCGTCCCTGAGCAGTTGCAGCAATCTGCCAACGGCTTCAGCCTCGGGTATGTTCTTTTCGATGCATTCCTTTCCGCGGTAAAGACTGATTTTTCCCCGTGCCGCTCCCACATATCCGTAGTCGGCATCGGCCATCTCGCCCGGACCGTTGACAATGCAGCCCATGACGGCAATCTTCAGATTGTCGAGTCCCTTGGTGGCTTCCTTGATGCGTGCCACGGTTTCCTCCAGGTTGTAGAGCGTGCGTCCGCAACCGGGACAAGAGACATATTCGGGACGTGTGGTGCGCAATCCTGCGGCTTGCAGGATGGAAAATGCCGTCTGCTCGACAACAGACTGAGACATGGGCTTTTCGCCTTTCCGGGTTTCGTTGCTTAGATAAATGCCATCGCAAATCCTGTCGAAGAGCACTGCACCCATGTCGGCGGCACTTTCAATCTGGAAATCTTCCTTCTCCCTGTCGTTGTGTTCATACGACGAAAACACCACCACGGGATTGGTCAGCCCCTTGTTGGTCATCCTGTGAATCAGCGAGCGGTATTCACCCACACGGTTCCTGTGCAGGCTCTGGGCTATGACCACCACTTCGGGATGCCGGCGAAGGCATTCCACGGCTTCGTCGTCCAGTGCATTGCAAGGCAGGAACAGAAATTTCAGCTCTGCCTTGTAGGCCGATATCTGTGAAAGCATGTGGCAGGAAAAGCATGGAAATGTGCCGGGTTCCTGCTTCCAGGCCGCGGCATCGACGATGCAGGGGCTTTGCAGCCGGCTGTAATGCCTGGGCAGACTGTCGCCGCAATAGATATAGTCGGGCAGGGGCTCCGTGGCATCTGTCCTGTCTTTGTATTCGGAAATGACAATCGGAGTGTGGTTGCCGCCGATGTTTCTCACGGCAGTCGTCACCCTCCGTCGGGGATTGAGGTAGTCGAAATCCTGCGAAATGCGGCCTCCGATGGGACGGCCTCCATCGCGCAACATCACGTAGTCGCGCAGCTTTCGTGCCACAGGAATCTCGTTTTCGGGCGGCTCGCTCAACGACACCCTGATGGTATCTCCAATGCCGTCCGAGAGCAGTGCACCTATGCCTACGGCACTTTTGATGCGGCCGTCCTCGCCATTGCCGGCCTCGGTCACGCCAAGGTGCAGTGGAAAGTGCATGCCTTCCTTGTCCATGGTAGCGACAAGCAGCCTTACGGAGCGAACCATCACAGCCGTATTGCTGGCTTTGATTGATATGACAACATCCTGAAAGCCATGTTTCTTGCATATCCTCAGGAACTCCATGCAGCTTTCCACAATGCCTTCCGGTGTGTCGCCGTAGCGGCTCATGATGCGGTCTGACAACGAACCGTGGTTGACCCCGATGCGAATGGCCGTATGGTGGCTCCTGCAGATGTCAAGGAATGGCACCAGCCGTTCCTCTATCTTGCGAAGCTCGTCGGCATATTCGGCATCGGTATACTCCATGTGCTTGAAGGTGCGTGCGGCATCCACGTAGTTGCCGGGATTGATGCGCACCTTCTCGACAATCCTGGCTGCAATGTCGGCAACGTCGGGATTGAAATGAATGTCGGCAATGAGCGGAGCATAGCATCCTTGGGCATGAAGCTCATCCCTGATGTTTTTCAGGTTATAGGCTTCGCGGCTGCCTTGTGCTGTGAGCCTTACATATTGTCCTCCGGCATGCACGATGCGCCTGCATTGCTCCACACAGGCGGCAGTGTCGGTTGTTGCCGCAGTGGTCATGCTCTGCAGACGTATGGGATAGCTCCCGCCCATCGGCACCTTGCCAATCCGGACTACAGAGGAAAGACGCCGCCTGTAATTGAAGTAATACTGCTCGTTTATCCTGTCGGACATCGGTGTGTCAATTCGTCTTGTTCTTGTATTTCACGTCGGCCAAAGCCAAGTTGGCCTTTACAATCTTTTCTTTCAGACCCAGCTTGTAGGCCGACAGCTTCGCGGCCAGTGAGGCGTCGCTCAGTGCAAGCATCTCGACTGCGAGGATAGCTGCGTTTTGTGCTCCGTTCACACCAACGGTGGCAACGGGAATGCCCGGCGGCATCTGTATGATGGAAAGCATGGCATCCAGTCCGTCAAGCATGCCTTTGATGGGTATGCCGATAACAGGCAGTGTGGTGTTGGCCGCAATCACTCCCGGCAAAGCAGCCGCCATGCCGGCTCCGGCCAATATGACCTTGACTCCGCGACCTGCGGCCTCTTGTGAAAAAGTCTCTACTTCTGATGGCGTGCGGTGGGCAGAAAGTGCATTCATTTCAAAGGGAACGTCCATGCTGTCCAGGAACGCGGCAGCCTTTTCCATGACCGGAAGGTCGCTCGTGCTGCCCATAATGATACTTACGATTGGTTTCATCTTACGTTTTATATTATAACGGAAAATCGTTCGGTTTATTTCATTTTATAGTATCTTACATAGTCTATGACATACTTGTAAGGCAAATCTTTAGGGTCAACTCCGCCGACCCACTTGCCGCCAAGCTGCATATCGATGAGCAGATACATCGGGCGGTCAAACGGAAACTGGACGCTTCCAAGCTCGGGCCTTCGGTGATAGGTGCCCGTGTAGCGGTCATTGATGAAGAAACAGATGCTGTCTGCATAGAGCTCCACCCCATAGATGTTGTAATCGTTCACCTTTATCGGACCCTTGAATCCGGATTGCGGCTTGTTCTTGTCTGCCGTATTATATAAGGTATAGGGCGAATGCACGGTTTGATAGGCAAAAGCATCTCCGTTGAGACGCTCCATGATGTCTATCTCACCTCCGTGGGGCCAGGCATCATATTGCGGCAGCAACCACGCTGCGGGCCAGGCACCTGTGGCATTGTCCATCTTGATGCGTATTTCAATTCGTCCACGATGAAACAGCTTCTTTTTGCTCGTGTAGACCCCACCTGTCAGGTAGCGTGCCGTATCGTTCGGCAGGAAATCGTTTACACGTCCCCATAAAATCAGTTTACCATGCTTTTGTTCGTAGCAGCGGTCGTTGCTTGTCATGTATTTATCCCAGTCAGACCTGCCGCGAGGTATGCGTGACCAATAAGGCGACAGCTTCTTTCCGCTGAATGTTTCTTCCCATACCAGCTCCCAATCTCCGTGCGGGGTATGTATGGTTTTTGTCCGGGCTTTCATGGCCAAAACAGCCAGACAGCATAATAAAATTCCTGTAAAACGCATCTTTTCTATGTATAGTTATATGAGTAGAATACTTAAAAAACCGCATACCAGTCCAATGAGCAAACCCAAGTTTACTTCGTGCAAGGCATGCTGGCGCAGGATGAGACGGCTTGTGCCCACGCATCCCGCAATCAGCAGGGTGAGGCAGAGCCACCACGTAGGGTCGAAGAGAAAGATGATGGAAAAGGCAAGCAGAGCTCCGACCATGGCACCTGCTGCAGCCGAATGGGTGCTGATGCGAATCCAGTTGTTAATCAGTGCGCATATTATTTGCAGGATGAATGCACCTGCCAGAATGCTGATCATGATGTGCGGCATGTGCATACGTGACAGTATGTATAGGCAACATCCGTAGCATGCTATGAATATAAAGTAAGGTATGGTCCGCATTTCGCGCTTTGTCATCTGCCGGCGGTGCAGGCCGTTCAGCTTGCGAAAGGCATAAATGGACAGGAGAGGCAGAACTACGGTAAATACATATACGATGGCCAGTATAAACAGCTTGTAGTTGAGCGGCAGCAGCTTCATATAGCTGAATATAAACAATATCAGGAACGCCAGCACCGGAAGATAGAATGGCGCGAACAGCATTGAAAACAATTTTGCCGTATATATAATGTATTTGTCTTTCACCTTCTTAGTCGTGCTACCGGGATTCCCATTTGTTCTCTGTATTTGGCAATGGTGCGTCGAGCCACGGCAAAGCCTTTTTCTTTTAGCATGCGGGCCAGGGCATCGTCGCTCAGCGGTTCGGCCTTGTTCTCGGAGTCGATCAGATCCTTCAGCATGGTTTTTATCTTCATCTTGGAAAGCTCTTCACCACTTTGCGTCACGAATGTGTCGTTGAAAAAGAACTTGAGCGGATATATCCCGAAATCTGTCTGTACATATTTGCTGTTGCTTACGCGCGATATGGTGGAGATGTCCAACCCAGTCCGCTGAGCCACATCTTTCAATATCATGGGGCGCAGCATGGATTCGTCGCCATCTTCAAAGAAAGGCTCCTGCATGGACACTATGGCCTGCATCGTGCGCAGGAGGGTGTCCTGCCGTTGCCTGATGGCATTGATGAAGCTTTGGGCGGCATCCACCTTTTGTTTGGAATAGATGTAGGCATCTTTTTGTTCGCGACTAAGGTTTTTCTTGTTCTTGGAGTATTCATCGATTAGCTCGCGGAAAGAACGGCTCACACGTAGTTGTGGCACTTCTCCGTTGTTGAGCTTTATGCTGATGTTTCCATCGTCGTCTCGTGTAACGATGAAGTCGGGCACCACTTGCTGTGTGTTGACAGCGGTTGAATCGCTGAGGCCGCTGCCCGGTCTGGGATTCAGACGCGCTAATTCGCCATAGATGTGCCTCAGCTCTTCTTCGCTTAGTCCGAAGCGTTCGGACAGACGTGCTATGCGCTTGTGTGTGAAATCGTCAAACGCTTTTTCCATTATCTGAATTTCTATGCTTTTCCACTTGGAGTGGTAGTCTGCATTTTTCAGTTGCAGCAGGAGACACTCCTGCAAGGAGCGGGCAGCGATGCCGCAGGGCTCAAACTCCTGAAGTATATGTAGGCAGGTCTGCAGTTCCTCTTGTGTGGCATCGATGTTGTGATAAATGGCCAGCTCATCGCCGATGACATTCAAGTCCTTGCGCAGAAGTCCGTCGTTGTCGAGCGACCCGATAAGGTATTCTATGATTTGGCGTTGGCGTTCAGTAAGGTCATATTCACCCATTTGTGCTTTCAACGCATCGTAAAATGAGTCTGAACTGCCTTGCTGGAATGTCCGTTGCTCGTTGGCATCGTGCTGCTGCTCCAACAGGTATTCGGGTGTGTCGTCGTCAGAAGCATAGTCGGCCCGCTGGTCGGCCTGATATTGTTCGGACGAATCATACAGGCCTTCCTGCTCAAAGTCGTCAGCAGCATTGTCATCGCTTTCCACATGTTCGTCGTGCTGGCTTTCGTCATCTGAAGGCCTCTCTTCAAGTGCAGAATTCTCAAGCAACTCATTGCGTACGCGTCCTTCAAGGTCGCTCACTGGCAATTCGAGCAATCTTACAGCAAGCAATTGTTGAGGAGCAAGCGCTTGCGTTTGCTTCTGAACCTGCATCTGATGTTGTGAAAGTTCTTGTGCCATCTGATATCAGTCTCTTAATCGTTTAAAGTTCAAAAGTACGAAATAAAGTCGGATTTGCTCTAAAGCCGACACATATTTTTACTTTCAACAGGCGTTGTCTCTTTGCTTTGCGGGCAAGAAAACCGCTATCGGCCATTTCTTATGGCTTGAAAATAGGAATCCGTGCCTTGAAAATCATGACAGGAAAGCATTAAAAATGATGCCCCGGCTTAAAAATACATGCACTTCAAAACAAACCAAATAGGTTTTTTTGTTACTTTTGCGTATCAGACAATGACGCAATTAAGAAATACACAGATAATAAGATGTACAAGCTACTATTTTTTCTCTTTTCGTTTATGGTGCCAACCTTTTCGGTATTGGCTCAAAGAACATTCGAATTGCCTGTTTGGGAAAACCAGACAAAAGACGATGAAGCCGATGCACGCATGTTCGTTCATCTGGCCGACAACCCTTCAGGACAAGCTATCTTGATCTGCCCGGGTGGAGCCTACGTGAATTTGGCCATGGGAAACGAAGGACATGACTTTGCTCCCTGGTTGAATAAAAACGGAATTTCACTGATAGTATTGAAATACAGGATGCCAAAAGGACGTAACACCGTGCCCTTGTCGGATGCAGAGCAAGCCATGCGCATCATCCGCAATCATGCAAAGGAGTGGGGCATCGATCCGGGCAATGTAGGTGTCATGGGAAGCTCGGCAGGCGGCCATCTGGCATCGACTCTTGCCACCCACTACAGCAGCAAGGAAACACGTCCCGACTTTCAAGTGCTGCTCTATCCCGTAATAACTATGGATAAGAGTTTTACCCATCAGGTGACACACAACAGTCTGATTGGCGAAAACCCTTCAAAAGAGCTTGAAGAGAAATACAGCAACGAGAAACAAGTGACAAAGGAAACACCGAGGGCATTCATCGCTACCCCGGCAGCCGATAATATTGTTCCCGTGAAAAACACTTTGGTATATGCACAAGCTCTTGTAGACAACCAAGTACCGTGCTCGGTTCATATCTATCCCGGCGGCTATCATGGCTTTGGGTTTAATTCAAAATTCAAGGATGCAGATATTTGGCATGCCGAGTTCTTGCGCTGGCTGAAGCGTAACGGACAATGACATGACATTGCTTTCAAACACGATATTGGCAGAATTGCAGGGCGTGGCTTCTGCAGAAAAACGGGCGGTCATGATGAGATTCTTCAAGACTGCTCCCGGTGAATATGGCGAAGGGGATGAATTTCTGGGCATACCTGTGCCGCTCGTGCGCAGCATAGCCAAAGGTTTTTCCTCAAAAGCCGATATGGAAACCATCGGGTGGCTTATAATCAGCCCATGGCACGAAGTACGGCTTTGTGCTTTGCTCCTGCTCATCGAAAGGCTCAAAAAGCGACCTGAAGAGCACGATAATATCTATCAATTCTATTTGAAAAACAGTTGTTTTGTCAACAATTGGGACCTTGTAGACTTGAGCGCGCCACAGATTGTAGGCCAATATCTGTTGGGCAGGCCGCGGCAAATGCTTTATGACCTTGCCGCAGATGCTTTGTTATGGAATCGCAGAATAGCTGTCGTATCGACATTGACATTCATCAGACATCGTGATTTCACAGACACGTTGAAGCTTGTCGAGCTTCTCATGTCAGACAAAGAGAGCCTCATGCACAAGGCCATGGGCTGGATGTTGCGCGAAATAGGCAAACGCGATGAACGGACACTGACCTCTTTTCTTGACAAAAGAGCGGCCTATTTGCCGCGAACGGCTCTTCGCTATTCACTTGAGCGCCTTTCAGATGAGCAACGCAAACATTATATGTCAATGAAGCGAGACAGCATACATACTTCTTGCTGACTTTATAAAAGACTTTCATCGAGTAAATGAACACTTTCCATATAGGCCTAGACATAGGAAGTACCACAATCAAAGGTGCCGTAACCGATGAGTCGGGTAAGGTTGTCTATTCTAATTATGAACGGCATGGGGCACGCATTCGTGAAAAGATAATAGACTTTCTGATGGGTTTCTATCAAAAGGCAGGCGATGTGCAAGTGAGCACCACCATGACCGGCAGCATCGGAATGGGCATAGCAGAACGTTACCAACTGGGTTTCATACAAGAGGTGGTAAGTGCTGCACGCTACATGCGGTTGCATCATCCCGGCATTACAACCATGATTGACATAGGAGGTGAAGATGCCAAGGTGATATTCTTCCACAAGGGGAAAAGCCCGGAACTCAGGATGAACAGCAATTGTGCAGGGGGTACAGGTGCTTTTATAGACCAAATGGCGATTTTGCTGAATGTCTCTATTGAAGAACTGAACAGGATGGCTTTACAATCAGAACGTATTTATCCCATTGCTTCGCGGTGTGGCGTGTTCTGCAAGACAGACATACAAAACCTTATAGCGAAAAACGCCAACCGCAATGATATAGCGGCAAGCATATTCCATGCCGTAGCAGTTCAGACGGTTGTTACACTATCGCATGGACAAGATATATCGGCACCATTGCTCTTCTGCGGTGGGCCGCTGACCTTCATCCCGGCACTGCGCAAGGCATTCGCCAATTATCTCGGTATGGAAGAAAGCAGTATTGTACTTCCGAAGGACAGTCAATTGATACCGGCTTTAGGTGCCGCTATTTCGAACCGGCTTTATGGCAATGGCGACAAAGAGCGGTTGTCGCATTTGTTGGAGCGCATAAAAAGAAACAATATCACGTCCTGTTCGGAGGACAGGCATTTCCCGCCATTGTTCCAAAACGAAGAAGAACTGAAGAAATGGCAAGAAGAAAAGCAGCATGACCACATGCCGGCAGCCGACTTGACCGCAGGCCGTCATGAAATTGCATTAGGCATTGATTCGGGGTCGACAACAACAAAGGTCGTTGCACTGGATAATCAAGGCCGCTCCTTGTTCTCCTATTATGCTCCCAATAACGGCAACCCGATACAGGCTGCCCGCAAAGGACTGGAAACTTTGCAGAAAAAAGCTGTCGAAGCCCATGCAGAATTGATAGTCTGCGGCAGCTGCTCGACAGGATATGGCGAAGACTTGATAAAGGCAGCCTTTGGAATGAACGAGGGAATCATAGAAACAATCGCCCATTATATGGCAGCAAAAAGACTGCAGCCTGATGTGAGTTTTATACTTGACATTGGAGGACAGGACATGAAAGCCATCTTTGTGGAGGACGGTGTCATCAACCATATTGAAATCAATGAGGCTTGTTCTTCGGGATGCGGCACTTTTATAGAAACTTTCGCAAAGAGCCTGGGCTATACCGTTGATGAATTTTCAGCGATTGCCTGTGGCGGACAAATGCCTTGTGATTTAGGAACACGCTGCACCGTGTTCATGAACTCGAAAGTAAAGCAGGTGTTGCGCGAAGGAGCTTCAATCGAAGATATTGCTTCCGGCTTATCCTATTCGGTAATCAATAACTGCCTGTACAAAGTGCTGAAGCTTAAGCAGGCCGACGAACTGGGAGAACATATTGTTGTGCAAGGTGGAACAATGCACAACGATTCTGTGGTGCGTGCATTAGAACTGCTAATCGGTCGCAAGGTTTCACGGAGCGACCGTCCCGAACTGATGGGAGCTTATGGTTGTGCGCTCTATGCATGGAAGCATACTGTGCAAGGCGTTTCACTGCAAAGCCTCATGGATAAAGCATCCTACACAACTCGTGTTCTGCAATGCAAGGGCTGCGAAAATGTTTGTTCGGTATGCCGCTACATGTTTCAAAACGGCAATGTCTATTACTCCGGCAATAAGTGTGAAAGGATATTTGCCAATAAGGGCAGTAATAAAAGCATGGGTGCAAACTTATATGCAGATAAGATCCGCCTGCTTTTTGACAGAGTCCAGCCTGATGTTCCGGATGATGCTTTGAAAATCGGCATTCCACGTGTGCTGGGCTTTTACGAGGATTATCCGTTTTGGCATGCGCTTTTCACTGCATGCGGCTTACGTGTCATATTGTCGGATGTTTCAACCAACCGCATGTATGAAAAAGGTGTAAGATGTGCAATGGCCGACAATATCTGCTTTCCGGCCAAACTGGTGCACGGGCACATCCTCAATTTGCAGGAAAAAGGTGTTGATCGCATATTCCTACCTTATGTGGTATATGAGCGGCTGCATGATGGTCAGAACAGTTTCAATTGTCCTATAGTCACCGGATATTCGGATGTTATAAGGAGCAGCATGAAGCTTGCGGTGCCATTGGATGCTCCAACAATTACATTTAAAGATTCGAAAGCCCTGAAAAAGGAGATACGTGACTATCTGCGAACGTTGGGAATAGACAGACATGCGGCCGACAAGGCACTGCATGCAGCATTGGCAGCGCAGCAAAAATACGAAGGAGATATTGTAAAAGCCAATCAGCAGGCTTTGAAAAAGGGCAAAGAGGCAGGACATCTCATCATTGTTTTAGCCGGTCGCCCCTATCATGCCGACCCACTTATACAGCACAAGCTGGCCGACATTGTGGCGGCATTAGGCGTAGACAGTCTGACAACCGATGTTGCAAGGGATGCTGATGTAAGGCTTGACGATACGCATTTCATTTCCCAATGGGCATATCCGCAGCAAATTCTAAAGGCCGCCAAGTGGACATCGCAGCAAGACATGGATATACAGTTTGTCGAGCTGACAAGCTTTGGATGCGGTCCGGATGCTTTTATGCTGGACGAGATACACAGCTTGCTTGCACGCAATGGCAAGACTCTGACGCAGCTGAAGATAGATGACATTGACAATGTAGGGTCTCTTAAACTCAGAGTGCGTTCCTTGGTTGACAGTCTGAAGCTGAATCTGCATGCCACGAGTGGCAGACGGCAGCACAAGCCATTTATAACCACACCGGTCTATACCGAAGAGGAGAGGAGGAAAAGAAATAAAATCATTGTTCCCTACTTTACGGATTTCATCACGCCGCTGGTGCCTTCGTTCTTGAAGTTGGCGGGCTATGATGCGGATGTATTGCCCATCAGTGACCCGGGTTCCGACAAGTACGGCCTGCGTTATGCCAACAATGAGATATGTTATCCTGCCACTCTGATTGTCGGTGACATCATCAAGGCTTTTGAAAGTGGTGCTTACGATGCCGAAAAGACTACGGTCCTGATTACGCAGACCGGAGGACAATGCCGTGCAAGCAATTATATATCACTCATCAAAAAGGCATTGGTCGATGCCGGTTATGAAGATGTTCCTGTGGTTTCGCTGACTATGGACTCCAACATGCAGAACAATCAGCCCGGCTTTCGCATGAATATGCGTAAGCTTCTTCCCATTGCACTTGCCACCATCCTTTATACTGATGCTGTTTCAAGGATGTATTATGCTGCGTTGCCCCGTGAAAAAGAGAAAGGACTGGCAGACAAACTGCGTGACAAGTATTTGGATATAGCCCGGAATCCCATTGAACGCAACCAGCCGAAAGAACTGGTTAATTATCTGCAAGTGGCGGCCTTGGACTTCAATCGCATTACCTTAGACAAGGACTGTCCGCGGGTCGGTATAGTCGGTGAGATATTCTTGAAGTTCAATTCCTACGCACAGCGAGGCATAACCCGGTGGTTTTCGAGTCATGATATAGAGGTAGAAGCTCCTGTATTGTCTACATTTTTCCTGCAAAGCTTCGTCAACCGTGAAGTCAACAGCCGTACAGGTGTGGAGTCTTCGCGCCTGGCACCGTTTGTGCTTCATGGGCTGTACAAACTGATAAACCATCGCATCAAGAAGGTCAACAAAGCCTGTTCGCAGTTCCGTTATTACCGGCCGATAGATGATATCTATACTTTGGCCGACAATGCACGTGGCATAGTGTCTCTGTCGGCCCAGTTTGGTGAAGGCTGGCTGTTGCCGGGCGAAGTGGCAACGATGGTTGCACATGGAATTACGCATGTTGTGAGTCTACAGCCTTTCGGTTGCATAGCCAATCATATTGTTTCCAAGGGCATAGAAACACGCTTGCGAAAGCTTTTCCCGCAGCTTAGCATTTTGCAATTGGATTTTGACAGTGGTGTGAGTGAAGTCAACATAGCCAACCGCCTGCTTCTCTTTGCCAATGACCTTTTGGAAAAGGAGCACGCGGGCTACAAGCCCGGTACTGTCCACTCTACTACTATGGGGCAGTGATCCGAGGGGTACCTCCCGTCATAGGACGTTGTCACCAACCGCCAGTAAGGCACCGACGTTCCTTTGGTGACAAAAAGGTGGTCTATGTGTTGCGCATTGTCCATTTGTTTCAGCGGATATGTATAGCCGTTGTAGGAGCGCATGTCGGCATTAATGCGTTTTGCAGCAATATTGTAGCTGTCGTCAAGCAGTCCGTCAAGGGTCAGGATGCGATATGTCTCCGACTTCTCGTCGGCATTGAAGTCTCCGGTGCAGAATACCGGCATTGAGTGGGCTATGTCCTTTACTTTCTGCAATAACAGATAGGCGCTTTTCCTGCGTGCCGTTTCGCCTAAATGGCCAAAGTGTGAATTGAAATGATAAAACCTGATGCCGGATTTCTTGTCGCGGAATTCGGTCCAAACACACATTCTTGGCGAATAGCTGTCCCAGCTTTTCGAACCTGCCATCCAAGGTGTCTTCGAATACCAAAAGCTGCCCCAGCGCAAAAGCTCAAACCTTTTCCAACGATAAAATATGGGATTGTAGTGCCCTTCCCGTTTTTTATTTGCCCATGAATTGAGCAACCTACCCACGCATAATCTTTCTTCAAGGCTTCGTCCATGTCTTTCATCTGATGCCAAAGCGGCTCCTGCATGCCGACAATGTCAAACTTTTCTTCGCGAAGCATCTTCGATACAAGCGGAAGTCTCCCTTTCCAGAATGTTGCATCACAGAAATACATAAACAGCGTGGTCGATGCCAATGGCAACTTTACGGATGCGACCGACATGCAAGTTAAGTTAACGGCAGAGGATGGCGCTTTATAGCAGATGTTTTACTCCCCTCGGAAGTGGTCAATATGGTATCAGAAGCATCAAGAATACGCGGAACTACAATACTCAGGCTACGAGCAACGGAACGGCAGCAAGCGGCATTGTTTGTTCATGGTCGTCGGCTTCTTTCGGTGAAGCTGCGGAGCTTTGAGCCGATTACCGATGAAACTGTCATCAAAGAATTGGAGGAAACCGGCAAGAAGCAATATTTGGCCGACAGACTTGAGGCTACTCTCGAAAGCACAAGTGCCACACGTATAAAAGCAAAAGACCATAGTGCATTATCTCGGCCGGCGACAATGCACATCAGATCCGTGGAGATATGGCCGACGTTATCGGTCTTGACAAGCGCACATCCTGGACTATTCAGGCCATCGACCCGAGCATTGATGCCATTACACTGACCTATCCCGAAAACAGTGTGCAGGTAGTGACGTTGCCTTACTCCGTAAGCAACTTAAGCGCGATTAACGAGAATGTGCATACCTATGCCATACACAGCCAGAAGTCGGCCACGGAGCTTGCATTGGTCAAGAAAGGCGAGTTTGCTGCCGGTGAGCCGTTTATCATGACTATTGGCGACATGTCGCAGTATGAAGACTACCATGGCAACACCGAAATAGTATTGCCATTGCCCTCTGATCTCACTGCCAAGGCAGTCACGGTTAACGGACTTGTGGGCGTGCTAAGCCTATGCACCATAAGTGGCAACGGCAATGGATTTATTGTGAATGCCGTATTGAAAGTGCTGGCCGAAGACAAGTCGACAGACATTGGCTCACAGTCGGGCTACATTGTTCCTTCGCTCATTGAAGCTCAGGAAGGCGAATACGACCTCCTGCTGACCACCGAAAGGGCATTGGGCATCAAGCAGGTGACAGGCAATAGTGCTCTTGTCAATGTCTACACTGTTGACGGCAAGCTGCTGAAACGCAATGTAAAGGCTGCCGATGTCCTGAAGAATCTGAAGAAAGGCATCTACATCATCGGCAAGAAAAAGGTTTCGGTGAAGTAACAAACTATTGCAGGACTTTTGCAGTTAAGGCGGGTGTACCATTCAGTGTATACCCGCCTTTTCGAATATACCGGGATGATGGCATCTGTTGTTGGCCAGGCTGTTATGATGTGAATGGCTGACGTGCTTCTCCTGAGTCTTGCAGCTCTGCGTGCGATGTGTACAGATCGTGCGTGCGATGTGTACAGACCGTAGGATGCGATGTGTACAGATCGTAGGGTGCGATGTGTACAGATCGTGCGTGCGATGTGTACAGACCGTAGGATGCGATGTGTACAGATCGTAGGGTGTGATGTGTATAGATCGTGCGTGCGATGTGTACAGATCGTTGGATGCAATGTGTACAGATCGTGGGGTGTGATGTGTATAGATCGTGCGTGCGATGTGTACAGATCGTTGGATGAATGTCTGGGGTTGTTCGGCCGGATTCTGTGACATGATGCACAGACGTCATGAATCTATAGGTATGAAGCCAAAAAAAGAGGCCGCGATTGTCGGACCTCTTTTCCATGATTACCTGATTCTTGTGTAAATCCCTGTGTAAAGGGTTATTTCTTTCCTGTAAGGGCTTTGATGGTATCTACTTCTGCCTGACTGAACGGTGTGCCGTCTTGGCGGAAAATGTCGTGGAACCACAGCTTGGGTTCTTTCTGGTCGGGCAACGGTTCGTCCCAGGCGAAGATGGTGTTTGACTTGCCTGCTACGAAGCCCCAGTTGATGGCTACAATCTTGTTTTCTTTGAGCAGCGGCATGATGGTCTGGAACAGGCTGTTGTTGCGACGTGCCATGTATTCGGTGCAGACGAGGGGACGGTTGAACATCTTCAAGTATTTGATGCACTGTTCATGGTCGGCGCGGTCGTTGTAGTTGTGGTATGAGATGACGTCTGAGTTTTCTATCTGGAAAGCATTCAGGGGTGCAAAGCTGTCGCTCCAGTTCCAGATGCCGCAGGTGAGGGGTTGCGAGGGGTTCACTTCGCGTGCCCATTCGAAGACTTTTTTGAGCATGGGCAGTGTGCTGACGCCATGCTGGCTGTTGCCCGGCTCGTTCCAGAGGTCCCAAAGCAGTATGCGGTCGTCGTTGGCAAAGGTGGTCAGGATGTCCTTTACATATTTCTCCATTTTAGGATATAGGGCTGTTGTGTCTTTGCGCAGCGAAACCGAGGGGTCTTGCACCCAGCCCGAGTTGTGCACTCCCGGCTTGGGCTCGGGCTGTTTGCCATACTTTGATTCGGCGTTCCAGCAGTCGTCGAAGAAGGTAAACAGCGGCTTGATGCCGTGTTTCTTGCAGATGTCGAGGAAGTCGCCCATGCGTTGCTTCATTCCTTCGGGGTCGTTTTCATAGACAACACTGCTCAGGTAGACGCGCAGGGTGTTGAAACCGATGCCTTCGGCCATAGTGAGTTCCTTGTCTATTTCTTTGGCATTGTAGGTGTCTTTGCTCCACATCTCAATTTGGTTAATGGCGCTTGCGTTGATATAGTCTGCACCGGCCATCCATGGCAGTTTGGCATACCATTCGTTGGCTTTTTCCTCACTCCACCTTTGTGCCTGTGGCTTTTGTTCTGTCTGGCAGCTTGACAAGAGAGCCAATGCCCCCACTGCGCAGGTCATTAAGAATTTGAATTTCATATGCTGTATATTTGGTTGTTGTTTTAGTATATCGGGCTCTGCCAATCTTCTGTTTCGCAAAGATACGTCTTTCCTTTAAATATGCAATGTGTTTGTATCATTTTTTGCAGGAAAAGTCTGTCGGATGTAATAAAAAGATGGCAAAAGCGCGGATTGATGCTTTTGCCATCCTCAACAGTGATGCCAGT